>Ga0307512_10001282_pt1 | contig 36118 bp, 43 predicted proteins | sample 14_EM_MG_FD_200267 | JGI IMG/M metagenome (GOLD analysis project Ga0307512, IMG submission 200267) | Populus trichocarpa ectomycorrhiza microbial communities from riparian zone in the Pacific Northwest, United States - 14_EM | ecosystem: Host-associated > Plants > Roots > Unclassified | place... | reverse complement strand
TCTCACGACTTTCTCCGGATGGCAGCTGGACGTTTTCTACTCTTGGATAAACGAGGGAGAATTTCATCGTGGTTGGCTGCGAGATGTCCGTCCCGTAGCACTTTGATCAACCTTCTGAGAGCTCACGATCCACACCAGGCAGTTGATGGAGTCTCCAAACTCTTCTTCACCTTGTTGATATCCCTGGCATCTCTATCCTTCGGGATTCACATTGGTACGGCACTCCTGCTCCTCATCCCAAAGCTGCGAACGCCATCCGCTGCGGTGCGGTACACGATATCTGTGGTCTCCTTCTTGTTGTACCTTGCGACCTTTCCCACGTACTTTCTCCTTTCCGCCTCCTTCCGCCACCAAGCGACTGCTGCGCTCCTCTTCAGCTTCCCCGGTACTTTTACGCGTTACGTGTTCTCCGTCTTCCTAAATCCGCGTTGGAAACTACTCCCTGTTGGTACCCTTATGGCCAACGGGCTTGGCACGGCGTTACTCGCCTCGTTCCACGTCCTTCTGGGTCTTCGACCCGCTGTATCTCCTGGTGTATGTTCGATATTACAGGGACTGGGCGATGGATACTGTGGATGTCTCACGACAGTGAGCACATTTGCAGCTGAATTGAATGCTCTGGTGGGTAGGAAACGATGGTTGTACGGGACGATTTCCATCGTAGTGGGGCAAGTAGTTATCATGCTAATCTTGGGATCAACTCTGTGGACAGGGACGGCAAGTACGCAGATGAGTTGTGAGCCAGCCATGTAATAGTACTATCGTAGTAGAGTTTCACAGTCGCAAATGGGATTTTTGATTCGTCGGAGTGCAAATTGACCTTAAGCTGTGTCGGCGTACGCAATGAACTCTCCGCTATCAGGTACAACAACCATCTACCCACCACTATTCCAATTTTTGTTCCCTCCCCCCCTCTTTCTTCATCATGTCGCGACGAGCCCAACAACAAGCACCCGTGGATACAAGCCAGCCTGAGGTACCTGAAGATGAGCTATTGAGCGCCACCGGCGAAGGTGATGAAGTAATGGAAGAGGTCGAAGAACAAGAGGGTTACAGTGCGTGTCTAACACCTACCCACTAGCGTATTATATTTATTTCGAGTCCTACTTCCCTCCATCCTACCGGTCGTACTTTGCGATCTGTCGCGCCCCTAACGACACCAACCTCGTCGCGTCGTTTCATTCACCAGCATCGTCGACGCCTACGTCATCCCTGACCTGGATCAGCTGGTTTTGTTCTTTACCTGGCCATGATTACTTCTGCGAGGTTGCAGAGGATTTTATCGAAGACGATTTCAATCTTACTGGGCTCAACGCGATGGTTCCCTTCTGGAAAGAAGCGATGGAAATGGTTTTGGATGTTGAGCCTGGTGCGTCTATCCTCGTGTCTGGGATGAATGCAGTCTCCCTAAAAGCAAGCTATAGATGAAGATTCGGCCAAGATTCCTGACGTCTCGATAGTCGAGGCATCAGCGGAATTGCTGTATGGGCTTGTTCACCAACGCTACGTGCTTACGAGAGCTGGACTCCACGCGATGGTCAGTGAATTCATTCCCCTCCCAGTTCACTATCATGATTGCGATTATGAATCCAAATACTTCTAGGCGGAAAAGTACGAAGCAGGTGTCTTTGGCTCATGTCCACGCGTTTACTGCATGGGCTGCAACGTTGTCCCATGTGGGCGGTCAGACCTTCCAGGACTGGAAACCGTTAAACTATTTTGTCCAAATTGCAATGACATCTATGTCCCCGCAAGCAGCCGTTTCCAGGGCGTTGACGGTGTGTCACACTCTGCATCTTATCAAGTGCCTTGTTCCCTGATCGGTGTCGTCTCTTTGCCAGGCGCTTTCTTTGGCACTACATTCGCTCATCTGTTCTTCCAGACCTATCGAGAACTCATGCCCGCTCCGTTCTGGAAGCAGCCGTCTTCGTCTGGTTCCATGTCACCGTCTAGGTCACCGCGCAGCGTGACAGGCAGTAACTCTTCTCAGCAAGCGCCATTCGTCAATCCCAACCCCCATGGCGGACAAAAACGTGCCGCCGGGAAAGTATATGTTCCCCGTATTTATGGTTTCAAAGTCAGTGAGAGGGCAAAATCTGGCCCCAGAATGCAATGGATGCGATTACGACCAGAATCGTTCGAGGAGTTAGACGAAGTGGACTGGAGAGGCCGGTGGATAGACGATGAAGAGGATCAATACGACGATGGGATTGATGGAGAGGCTGAGGAAGATCGACGTATGGAAGACTTTGACCCAGTGCGTCGTTTCTTTTTTACAGGTGATGTGCGAGTTATCGACGTCTTGGACAGGACCATGCAGACGACGATGATGACGACGACGACGAAGAGGAGGAAGAGGAAGAGGATTCAAAAATGGGGGCTGCTCGAGGAAGTCGACGTCACGCTGCGGGTAAATCAAACGATCCACTCGATCAGCCATTGGTGTGGGCAATGGCAACAGGCTCTGCCTTTGATGCTCGTACCTCGAACTCACGAGGGCCGGCGCTGGGTCAGCTGATATCAGTTTGAATTGAAATTTTGTCAACTAGAATACGCGGGTTGGCTTTGGCGGGCTTTATTTGATACCATTCAGTGCATCCACAATAATATTAATTTCGCGGAAAGAGAGTGTTAAGTTAATTGGCATAGAATGAAACGTGAGAAAATATGGTCGTTAACTGTACAGTTTACAAAGCCACGATCCCAAGTTGTAGTCGTACGCATACGGATACAATCATTTCGCATCGTTGAGCAAAGCAAGCCGTTCAGCAAGTGAAACATGGCAAGGAACGGTGAGTACAGTGTATTACACATTGTATAGTGAGAATACCAGATTGAGGGATGTGTGTGCTATACTACAGACACACGCCGCGGCCTCAAGCGTGGCCATCCCACTACCCCAATCGAAAAGGCTGCGCGCCCGAGCCAGCGCAAGGGCATTCTATCAGCAAAGACTAAGCTCGTCCGGTCAATCGTCCGGGAGGTTGCTGGTTTCTCAGCGTATGAACGCCGAGTTATGGAGTTGTTGAGAAACTCAAAGGTGCGTGAGCACGCTGTAAAATCCAAGCGATTTATGCCAACCCCACCCGCAAATTGCAGGATAAGAAGGCGCGGAAACTCACCAAAAAGCGGGTATGTATTTCCGAGTGCGTGTATATCTATGACGCCTCGTTGATGTGCCGTTGTTGGTTGGTTTGCAGCTCGGAACGTTACTTCGTTCGAAGCGCAAGCTCGACGAGTTGAGCACCATTATCCAGGAGAGCAGGAGAGCACACTAAGTCGGCGGTCGGTTTACCTGTGACTATCCTTTTTTTTGCCGCATCCCTGTTGTAGGGAAGGCGCAGCGTAATGACTATGTACTGTTAAGCCTGCAATCCGCAATTATGAGGGGTATCTCCGGAAATATTCTGCACAACTTTGGATATCTAAGGCATTAAAGTCCGTTTGGTGTGTGAGTGAGAATGGTACCGGCCACATTGATTGGCGCGTGTTCGGAAAAGGTCAGCCTCGGGCGTCGTGTGGGTAGCAAGGCCCAAGAGCATCGTGAAAGTGCATGTACTCCTCAACGAGTAATCACACCCTATGACCCAACCCACATCGTGGCAGCAACTGTGGGACCAAGCCCAGCCAACACTTAACAATGCAGAACGTTCTTTAGCGAACACATCCGCGCCTGTCGCATCCCGCATCCTTCGTGTCGGGCAGCTTGACGCGGAACTGCTCGACGCCGAGCTCGTCAATCTCCTCCGGGACCCGCTCAGCAAGGCCCTCGGCCTGGTCAACGTACGTTCCCCCATGCCCCTGAATTAACATCTTTTGGCCCTGCTCTCTGCTGACGGATGTGTTTGCACGTTGCAGTCTGCTCTGAAGTCGCGCTTCGACCCGGAGCTGTCGTTGTTCATTCGGCTGACGCTCTATAGACTCTCCATCTGGGCGACGGGCGCATCGTACGGTGCCAAACTTCAAGACCTCAAGTATGTCGTCCCGTCGACGGCCGATGGTCGTGTCCTCTGTGCGTTTGCGACTTTCTGTTTCTCATCCCCACTTTTTTTTTTTTTTTTTTCGAAACTTAATGTAATCAAACTTCATCGAAGCGTCTAGGCTGCCTCGGAAGATTCTCCTCATGCACGGAGCGTTGACGATCGTCTTGCCTTACATACACACGCGTTTGCGCGGGCACGCACTGTCTAAAGCTTGGCCCGATGCCCCCAGCTCGGATCGCAGGAGGAAGGCTTGGGAGCTGATGACCAAATTGGAGACCACACACGCCGCGATCGCCCTCGTGAGCTTCGTCGCATTCCTCTGGGACGGAAAGTGAGCATCACGATTTCTGCTACTATATATACCCCGCTGCGGCGCGCGAATGAGGGTGCAACCCGAAAACTGACGCTGTAGTTATCTGTTTTGTTCGCAGACACCGAACCACGGTGGATCGACTGTTGGGTATGAAACTCGTTCCGAACCGGAGACTCGTGCGGCGCAACGTTAGTTACGACTTTATGAACCGCCAGATGGTGTGGCACGCATTCACGGTACGTCGACGTTACAACAGCGCCCTATTGCACCTTCCCATCGAAAACACGGGACCCCGCTAATTCGTGATTCGTCGGGCCAACAGGAATTCCTCATGTTCCTCCTTCCCCTCCTTCCTCACCGCAAACTCCGACGCGCCACAGGGACCGCAGCGGGTGTCATAATGCATCCGTTGGACACGCTGTCCAGCCTCATTCCCGCCTCTGCAAGTTCGGCACTTGGCCTCGGGACGAGTGTCGGGAGTGGGCGGACGGATGCTCAATCCCTCAGGCGAGGAAAGTTCGCGCACCTCCCAGAGGACGAATGTGCGATATGCTACGAAAGTGCCACCCCGACGCTAAACATCGCGGACGATATCCAGTCCCAGTTGACTTCTGATTTGTCCCATGCCACAACGAGGAAGGGCGAGCCTCCGGCGCACCCACTCGTGACGCCCTATCGCACTTCCTGCGAGCACGTTTATTGCTATACGTGTGTCGCGGAGAAGATGATACGCGCAGCGGATGAGGGTGGAGGGCCATGGGAGTGCCTGCGCTGTGGTAAACCCGTGTTGGGCGCCGAGCGTTTTCACGTCGAGAACATGTACTGGGCGAGCGAAGGCGAGGAAGGGAGCGTTGGAGAATGGGGAAGCGATTACTTTAATGAAATGGGTAGCAGTAGCTTGAGTGGCATGAGTGCAGGAAGCCGGAGCTGGGTTAGCGGTAGCGACTCAGAGCAGTCGGAGTGACGTTTGACAATGGCAGGGGAAGCCTTCTTTCATTCATATTATGTACTATCTAATATCCGCAAAAAGGTGCTGGGTGTATGTAATGAACCGTGTTTGAACTACGCGCTACGCTCCAAAGATCTCCCGCATGAGGTGTTGGAGCACCGGGGGATCTGCCTTCGCTAGATAACGAGTCTGCATTACCTGCGTCCCCCCGCATGCAACCTCCGCTTCTCGCAAGCGCTCCGCAATGAACGAGGAGAGTAGCGTTGTGCGCACTGGATCCGTATCGTAGACCTGCGTGGTGGCAGAGGAGTAGGTAAATTCTGAATTGTCGACGCTACGACAAATGTCAACACTTACATTCTTTCGGCGGTCGTATTCTGGTGTATCCTCAGAACCATTGAAGAAGGAAGGAGCCGGTTGGTCCCAATACGCAGTCAACAAGGTGCTACATGATGTAAGGTCGGTTATTCGAGGATTAGATGATATTCGAAGGATAGGGTCTCACGGCTCTCCTCCGCCGTCGTCGTCCTCCTTCTGCTTCTGTACTTCCTTTAATTCAGCGAACACGTCGGTCCAAAGGTCAAAAATGTCGCTGTGAAGCCGTTCCAAGACCTCGGTCCTTCCCGTGGAGACCAACACCGCAAGTCCCATGGCGTAGAGCTTGCGATGCCTGGGTTCAGAAATATTGTCGAACTAGAATGGAGCGCTGGAAAGTAAAACATTCTCGGATAGACGGTCGGCCTACTCACACGCTGTCGCCACTGATCTAACAATCCCTCCCATAATTCAGTCTCCGGCTTCCCAATCCTGTTCACTGCGGCACTCATGTACTGGAGGAAAACCCGTGAATCTAGGAGGGTAAGGCGGGCCATGATTTCAATGTGACGGGCAAGAATGAAAACATCTGCCTGATTGTCCCATTCAGCAGGTTCTTGACCAGCGGCGAGATAGTAGCAAGTACCTTGTCTTCGACAATCGTCGTTAATAGCGAAGAGAACAAGCCGCTCGAATGAAGCGACTCTGAGTAAGTTGAAGGATGAGCCAGCTGGAGCAATAATGCCAAGGCGTCTAGCAACGATCTCATTTGATTTGCACTCGCGCCAGATAGAGGTTGCTGTAATGCGCTAAGAAGCTGAGAAGCATGTCTCTAAGATAAAAGTGTGAACGTAGGTTACAGACTATAATGGCTGCTTGGCGAACCTGTAGGACAGCGTTGGCATCGAGTAGGAGATAGCCCTCCAAGATGTCTGTGGTGCTACCCAATACGGCCCAGTTGTCAACCAGTAGGGCCATCACTTTCGGGAATAGGTCCAACAAGCTTGGTTCTCCATTTGCAGTGCTCAACACGACAGCATTTCTGAGAGCAGTAATCCACAACTGTAATGCATCCGTTTCTAGCTCTGTGATGAACTAGCAAGGGTCAATCGAGCATAGAGCACGCGAGCAACAACAATGCCTACCGCAGGAGATAAGCACTCGCCAAGAAGGGGAGCCACTATGGTGGCTAGGGGAGTTGAGTGCTGCCCGGTTGCCTGAGACGCCACAGATCAGCCAGTATCGTTAGGAGAATAGTCGGACTCACGGTAATGAGGACAGTCATCATCCGCAAAAGCGTTATCTTAAAGTGTGATTCCCCCCCAGCAGAAAGCCCTTTGGTAGGGCTAAATGAGCTAAGGGAGACTTTCATGAGATCAAACTTACATAGTTGCGGGAAGGCAGAAGTAATCAGAGATACTGAAGGGGCAATCTGATAAACAATTAACGAGACAGAATTGATGCTCCAGAAAGATGGTACCTCTGCCCTCGACCTGTCAATTATCGTGCTCAAGCACGCCGCTAGTTTGTTCTTCGTCTCGACCGTCTCGACCTCGTCGATTAAACTGAGAAGCTCCGCCACTGTAGGGGCCAGAAACGGAATGAAGACATTCAGATCGAATAGGTTCGCCTGTTATATACATACGTTTGTGGTAGTATGGAGGACTTATTTAGGACTTACATCGACACATTGCTGCAGCGCAGTCGCAGTGGTGAGCCTGACCACTTCCGTCCCTGTACCTTTTGTCGTCAACAGATGAAGGAGTATCTGCCATATTTGAGGGTCCGATGCCGGATAGCAGTCCTGAGAGACCCATCGGCCTATCAGCCAGACAATTCGTCTTTGGATGATAAGGTAGCTGTTCAGGGGTGATACCTCAGCATTCCTGCGGATGGGAGTCTTTATGAACGTACTCTGGGCTAGGATTCTTTGCTTCATCTTTTGCTATCTGCATCCACAAAGATAGATTCAAATCGTCCCTCAAACGGTGAGCGCACCGGCCGACAGCGCAGTACACTGCTTCTTTTTGTACAATGTCTTGCAAATTGGTAGGTGGTCGTTCTTCGATGCATCCTCAGCAAAAAAACTGGTTATCTGCGATGTGAAGCGGCCTCCTACCATTGACATTGGCGAATGCCTTCACGAGTAGTTGGGTGACAAACTCGCGATACTGGTTCGAAAGGGTCATGAGAACACGCTCTGCACATGGCTGCCGACTCTGTGAGAAAAATGCAGATGGCTGGGATTTTCAGGCTCACCCGTAATTCAAACTGCCACTGTTCGTCGTCCTTGTCCTCGGTGTTGACCCATTCCTCTGGGTTCGCCATCCAGCCTTCGAGGTCGTTCGGATTAAGCGGCATAAAGCGAGTAACGAGGAATGTAACAGCGGTCTCCACAAAATCCTGGGAAAGGGCTGGGGATACGCTAGTAAGAATAACATAGTGAGTGGTTCGGGCACCCACTTAAGGTATGATCTGACTTTGCTTTCCGCGACGGGGACCATTGGGCGAGACTCTCCTTGAACAGAACCATCCCAGCCACGAGAATGCGAACGGGGAACACAGCAGTTTCGGAGTCTGAGAATAAGTGATATTAAGTGACCTTGATCCGCTTGGATCCCGCAACATACCTTCAATAAGTTCGGCGGATGAATTAGCCTGAACAACTTTCTCCCAGTAGTATAGTACCAAGTCATCGCAAACTGGCAATTCGACGAAACGAGCTGGGTCGACCTGCTGCACTCGTCGGAAAAACTTGCCGAAGGTGCGAACAAATTTGTATAGCAACTTCAGAGAATGCAAAGTGATGGGATCAGATGGCACGGCATCTGAACGCAGATTCATGAGAATGCCAACGCGAGTCTCGTAGAGGCCGCGAAGCTGCACAGCAGAATATCGAAAGATTTCATGAAACTACGAATCTTAATAAATACGCCACTCAAGTCTGGTACACAATGTACCTACCCATGGCTCCATCGGGGATATAGAAGGATCTCGCAACTTGGGCCAGATCCAAACAGCCATTTTCATGATAACCTTGTACATAAGATGCGCGAATAGAAGGTCCTCAGCAGTCCTGCGAGAGCTCAGGGTTGGGATAGCGATAGACGGCTCTAGCCTTTGAATTAATTGAACATAGATCTCAGATAGTTGGGAGTGAATGCGAGCGATGAGCTGATATAAATACGAGTTACGAGTTGTCAAGGTCAGGGACGCGTTGCACGGTTGCATACCTGGCCAAGTGTTTTGACGCTGGTCATCATTTTAATGTGAGACAACTCTTTCAAGATAGCGTTCAAAGTTCGAAGAGACGTGTGAAGGATACGGGTCGCAGTAGGATCTGATACTTGTGAAGACAACCTTTGCTGGAGATGATGTGTAATTGGTGTCATGATGTCTGATTCCAGAGATGCCCTGAAAGAAATTAGCGATGCAGTCATGCGCGAAATGAGATAGATTGACACCATTTATGGGGAAAATCGGAGCGCGCGATTTTTGCAATGATTACTTCATTGTTTTTGCCGATCTTCGATTCCAAATTACCAATCCGCCAATGGGGGGATAGAATCAAGGTGGCCTTACGACGTCATCTTCCTCGTCTAGCAGTGTCAAGCAACGATTCCTGATCGCTGTCCTCTGGTCGTCTAGAACCAACCTAACACTCGTAGAACCACGTTTTGGACAAGCGCCACGGAAGACACCACACGGGGTCTACTGACCTTCGCGATCTCCAAAGGGTGGACACGACGTTCTTCACCTGGATGATACTCAGCTGTCTGATATGCAGTGGGGCGGTCTTCTGAGCGGCAATCTGCTGAAGTAAGTCTAACGTCCCAGGTTGGTCCATTAGATCCTTTAAGCGTGCAGCAGAAGCGTTCATTTCCTTCGGGTTCTGAGACGTCGCACCCGCGACAGCTGCGTATACTTCTTGTATGGACGCATGCTGGACCGAGTTGCTGTTCATGAGTACAATGGATGAGACGAATGAAAGGCGTCTTCGGATCAGGGCTCTGGGCAGCCACAAGAAGTACTGCGCGAGGGTGACATCAACAATCGTAAATAACGCGCCCGCGTAATCTTGTCTCGTTCAAAGTCCACTCGTCATACTTCAATTAATCATGGACATTCGCCAAGATACCCCCAATATCAACACCTCATTAGACTATGTCGACGATTCAGAACCAGAAAGGAAGCGGATCAGGCTTCAAGTCGCTGAGACCAAAAGACGAAGAAAGCACCAGAAACAGGTCCAACACCAATCTACAGGCATTGCCCACGATTCTCCAGCACTGAGCCACATTTCTACATACATCCATTCAGCGGGTGGTGAGACTATCAGTCTTTAGAAATATCTTCGGAATTCATTTCATATCATCCAAGATCTGACGTATATTCCTTACAGGTGGGTTGGACCGGAATACTGCGGAAGTCACTCTGGAAGACACGGAGAGCGTTGTTATTGACATTACAAGTCAGTTTTGCGCAAACTTCAGTCTCCCTTTATTTTATTGAGGGTTTGATATTTATCCCAGATGATACAAAACGAAACCGTTCCAAACAGTCTTCAGAGTCCCCGTCACAATCGTTGCTTGTGATCAGTTACCCACAAGCCCCACTATCTTCCGCACTGCAGCATATCCCACGTAGGGATGCTACTGACACCGAAGAGGTGTCGTCAGGGTCGAATCTTACTGCTCGTTTAGGCCATCTTGCATACAAGCAGGTCCGACGTCCGCCTAACAACGTGTCCGACTCAGAATGCCACCGATCGGCCGCAACGCTCATGAATCATCACAGCAAAGTCAGAGGCCTAGGCCAAAAACTAGCCTCAGATTCCGATGTCACTAAACATGACGTTGGTCCTCTCCTTGGATGTGTCTCCTGCGAGGTTCGGTGGACCGTCAAGAAGAGTGCAGCTCACAAATGGTCTCACATTACAACTTGCGCACGAAAGAAAGGTATAAATCCAAGTACGCTCCAGCGTCTCATTGAAAAGGAGCTTCTCAAGATACAACACGCAAAGATAAATGACAAGAAAACGGCAGATCGTTCCGACTCCGCCGACGCTGTCTCTCAGACATACATGGAAAGTGTGGTGGCGGAAGCTCAACCGAGGAGGAAGCAAAGGCGGACGGAGACGGCCGGGACACTTCAGCCTGTCGGCCAAACGAGGACTGCAATACTGGACAGAGCCAAGGCTCTACTTGGGGAAGCAGTACCGTGTGACGCACCCGAACCCGAGCACACTCAGGCTTTTGGCCGAAGCAAGCTAGCAACTGGACATTTGCAAGCGGAGGACGTCGACCCGGCCGTGTCACACTTTTCTGAAGAGTGTGCTTTGACTTCGAGGCTTGCCCTTCTCAGATCCATGGCACAGTCTCCCGACGCAGGGTGCGAGTAGTGTGGCATGACATGGACCACCTTGATTTCCGTACTGTATCTAGAATATAACAAATTGCCTAGAAATGTTTAGGTTTACGTGTGCGTATACTGGGCGTTGGGTTGTTATGTTGTTCCATCTCGAAATAATCGGGTTTCGTGACGCGATTTCTGATAGCGTACAGGCAGGATCGACTGCTTTCGACGAGTTTTTGACGTGAGGTGACACTTCCGTTGCAAACCAAATTCTCCAATTCATTACTATCCAGGACTAACCAAGGTTGAAGGTTCGGTAGCGTCGTGGATGTTATAGGTAATAACAGTGTGAGAAACTACTGTTAGTTGAGAATCTATGGAGTAATAAGTATGCGTTAGCACCTGTTGAAGGCAGATGTAAGCAAACAGAATCTAGCGAGAGAAGGAGCACAGCCTCCCTCGCATGCATTAACCATCACAAAGCGACATCTGACAGCCCGGCAACCTCGATCAATCCACCGACAAGGTGTAAACTGCCAGTAACGAGAACCTCGACCGGCCTGCCATTACTAGCTTCTTCTCGGACGACACTAACAGCGTGCTCAATGGATGGCAGGACATGTGCGTTCTCTTTGGGAAAGGTAGGCACCAACGATGTCCATGCCTCAGCAAGTTCTTGCTGTGTTTTTAAGTCATCCTTAGGAGTAGATACAGCAGTCAGGTCTGAAGGAAATGGACAAAATCAGTATGTAAAGCGTAACAAGGATCTCGTCTTACCCCCTTTAAAATGACCGTCCGCGTAGGTAACATTCGTGCAGAACACAACTTTGTCAAAGAACGTGTGGGAAGCCTCATCAGAACCGTGTAGTTGAAGTTGTGCCGCGATCTTCGCCAGGATAGTCCCCAAAAACGATGGTCCAGATCGGCCATTGGTGCAATTGAATATGAGAATACGAGTGGGCTTTTCACTTCTGATCATGGGTTCGGATTTTGGATTTAGAGTAGAAGGAATACGCTTACCTGGTCGATACAGTTCTCAAGGCGGCCATGGGGCTCACCAGCCACTCGATGCAGCATCCAAGGCTCTCTACCGTATGGGCACCGTCTAGGAACCACAGGACCGGAGGATAGTTTAGGTCGCTAACGGTCTGACATCTTCCAGGCCACCGAGCAGCCTTTAATCCCTCGACGAAGGTGTCTGGTAATGTCTTTTGAGGTGCAACTGATTCCTTCGACTCGAGGAATTTCTGGGAGAGTACCACAGCGAGTCCCGCGTTCGTGATTTGATGGGTCCCTGCTAGACCTGCATCATATTGTCAGACCGAAAAGCCAGAAGGGATATAACGGTCCCACGATTTACCGAGTCGAATCTCTGATAGCTCGGGCATGTCAGGTACGACAATGAACTCAGATGCCTGTTCAGCGTGTCAGAGACTTGGCCAAAGTTAAGAACCACCTTCAAACCTTGAGTTCCGCACTTCTTTGCCGTAAGACATCCATGCCTTCTCGCGGTTGGTTCGTAGTTATTGCTGGAACGCCTTCCTGAATGCACTACTATATCACAAGGCGTGATGGAATGCTACCGGGACACTGACCTTGTATATGCCACCTTTCTGCCAGGCAATCTCCCCAATTGACTTTCCGAGCACACCGACGTGATCTATGCCAAGAGACGATATCCCTGTGACGATGGGCCGAGGAACGGTGTTGGTACAATCGTAAGTGCCACCCACACCAACCTCCAGTATGGTAGCGTCGACCTGGTTAGTAATCGTCATTGAGTGGCAATGACGCATGATGATGAGCACTGACCTTCAAGGTCAAGAACGCATGGAACGCCATAAGTGTGATGTATCTAAAATACATTGGCTTTGGTGTCCTTGTTGAGGTCTTTATCTGAGCCCCAGTGTTAACTCCGTTGCATGTTCCCATTAGAATGAGGAACAGACTTGACGATTTTCTTCTAGGCGATCCCAGACATCAAAGAAGAACTTTGCGAACAACTCTTCGGATATGGGAATCCCGTTGACACGTATTCGCTCCCGCACTGCAACAAGGTGTGGCGAGGTAAACAAACCTACATAGGGCTTGAGCACAGAAGACGATGACGGTGAATTCCATCTGATCAAGTGAAACTCACCAATTTTCCACCCTGGTTTCGTGTGACGAAGGATGGAGTCTACGAAAGCACACGTAGAACCTTTGCCCTTCGTCCCAGTCACATGGAGTACATTGAGAGAATTCAGGTCTTCTTGCTGTAAAACATGTAGTCTCTCTATTTGACCATAGACTAGCACCTCACCTTGTAGCCAATTCTCCCCAAGTATTCAATCATCTCTGGGATGGCCAAATCATTGGTACGTCCGCCAGACGCCTTCACAGCGTCCAGCGTCGCGGCATTGGATTGCAGAGTGTTCAGGAGGTCTATGGCATCTTTGTATGACCTGCCAGACATCGCACGACGCTGGACAAGGGAGATGAACCTGGGTTTCTGAGTCCTATTTGCTATCTGTATCGGGAGCCTAAGAAATCGCATTCGTCGTAACGTAAAAACATGTGACCCATGGTTGGTTATTTCCCTAATCGGAAGCAAACTTAACACAACGACAATCATCTTCACCAACACCAACCGCTGTGCAATACCACCCCCGAGGTGTGCTACAGTACATGGACAAGTTTGTGACCTCAGGGGTACAGACCTACCAGAAGAACGGTAGAGAGTGTATGCACCATAGATATGGACCATATCCCACGAAAGGCGCAAGCGACGCAACAAGCTTGAACGGTGGTGCGTCCAAGACCCAACGGACCCTTACACGGCACCTGCTCAACACGTTGTGTGACGAATCAAACCCCATAACACATTCTAACATTGGGTTACGCTCTGGCCAGTCTTCATGAAGCGCGTGACATGGGTTTCGCCTGACATCCGGATTCACACAATAGATCGTGTTGTTTCGCTCACAACTGGCCACCAGAGGGCAGATGGTCGCGGCCAGAGGCAAGACTATGTAAGAAACCGCAACCGGAAGCTCAAAGATCAGAGAGAAGAAAAGGGCTTAGGGGCCCTGTACAACACAAGGATCTACATCAACGGGTACTTGCGAGACACAACAGATATCGAAATGAAGAGGATTATTACGGAAGCGGGCGGGCAGACACTGTTCGTGTGTTATCGTCCACCAGTCTGATAAAGTTTGAGTGTTGAATAACCACAGGCAATCGGCGTCCAATGCAACTCATATCGTGACATCTCAACATTTGAGCGGAAACAAGACCCATAGAATTCTCACTTCAAGCAGGGGAAAGAGGCCATTCGTTGTCAGACCTGAGTGGGTGACGGATAGCATCGCAGCGAGGAAGCGGCTGAGAGAAGACAAGTATTTATTGGTGAATTTGTAGCAGTAGAGTATGATGATACTGGTATCGTTTGTCTTCGTACGACTCGGACTTGGTGTGTAAACCCTGTTCAGAGATCCTGTTTCGTTATCGTTATATCACATCCACCGACGACAGCACACACCAAGTCAAGGTGGGTCAAGTGGCCCAGGTCAATGCTAATGTTCTCGGTGCCATGGCACCGTGACACAGTACACGTGACGAGAGGAGCCAAAGAGGAGCGCTGCTTTGCCCCTCGCGTCCGAAAACGAGAACGTGTCCCTGTCCGTGTCCCGATAGCGGACTACAGTACACACACATTTATAACTTACCCTCTATTCTAGTTTCAGAACCTTCCTTTTTTCCCTTTCCAAATGAATTTCTTGTTTACCCCCAATCATGTGCAACTAATTGCTGCTTGTTATCCACCTTCTGCATCTCTCCTCACCTCTGGTCCTGACTATCACCCCAATGCTCAAGAGCTTTCCCGCTTAACATATTATGCTTCAAACAAACCAGGTAAAATCCACAAATTGGGAAATGAGCTCCAGAAAAGAATCAAGCTAGAAGGCCGAAAGGCGCTCTCGAACAACCCTCGTTCCCGGTCGTAAGTCATCACCTTTGAATTGGCGTGTATTTCTTGTCAACATTAGTCTTTAGCTCGCTCCTCATCTCACTATCCATATTCAAGGCTCTTGCTACCGAATGTCGACGCGATATTTCTCTCCTTACTTCCTCACTCCTCGCTTCTGTTGACATGGTACTGTCCACCTTTCCCTCTGATATCGAAGTCTCTGCCAAGGCAGCCAACCTAGCAAGTCCTTCTTTGCCCGTTCATGAAATTTACAACTGATGTTCGGTAGTTCGTAGCTTGGACGACCTTCACTGATGGTCGTCTAGTAGGCGTGGATCAAGCTGCTACCCATGACTATCTCTCTGTGCTCGGGCGCTTCTCAAAAATGAGTAGAGCGAACTCTTCCTCTGGTGATTCGGAATTCACGAATAGGTAGGCTCCGATGTTTATGGGTTTCCGTCAACCTCAAACTGCACACAGGACGAGACTGGTTGGCCTCGCGGCTCTTACCAGTGTAGTAACGTCAGAGGCACTGTATAGCTCCTCCACTTTCAATGTTCAAGTTAACACCCTTGTTCCGGCGCTTCTGAGCAACTTACAAGAGGTTGAACTGTCTACGCTGGAGGACGAGTAGGTATAGTGTGGGCTTTTTTCCGACAAGCTTCTGATTGTGCCAACTTCAGGTGTGCAAATCTCAGGCAAAAGCCTATGTCACCATATTTAGACGAATTTAGGGCACGCCCTATCATTGAGAGGCGTGCGGCATCAATCCACTTACACGTCGACGGAGAACGGGGACCCACAAAGACTGATGTCGCCAATGCGTGTCTCCGTGCTTTATCTCATTTATTCGATCACTCCAGTGGTGGGCAGATTGTCCCAATCATGCACGCAGCCATGGAGAGTTTGGACGAGATTCATGGATGGGAGAAAGTGGGCCATTGCTGTTGGTTTGCGGGAAGGGCAACCGAGTGGACGCAATACCAATTCCGTGATGCCGTCCCAACCCGATTGATCGATCGTCTGCAGCGGGAACAAGATGTACCAGCGACGACAACCCTTCATACTACTCTCGCCGCGATGGTCACGACTGTCTTCACGTCTCCCATCCCCCTGGTCATGTCTACCTCCGACGTCATTTCGAATCTCATAAGTCTAGTTCTTCGCAGAGCTGCCATCGATCCGACCGACTCGCTACTACTAGCCCTGACCGAGTGCATCGGCGCTTTGGGCACCCATGTGTACTACGCAGACCAGATTCATGACCTCGCTAGCGAACTTATTAGCCGCCTTGTTTCTACCGAGGCAACCGGGCTCCCTGGACGTGAACGGGATCCCAGTGATAAATGTCGGGCTCGAGCGCTCCGTGTTCTCATTGAAGGACTCGTTGGGCTCATGCGAACTCCCTCGCGAAGAGTGGACCAACGTTCGAGCGTAGAAAGCCCGAAGCTACTGGAACAAGATTTTTTTTCCAGCAGTCCAAAGCAGGCCGGTTCCGGACAATTCGCCGGTGGAGATAAACCAGCGCGCACTTCTACTGAACGCGCAGATGGTGACACGCATCTAACAAAAAGGACGAGGATATCACCGGAGACTTGGCAAGACACCCTGAACCTCATTTGTAACGCGGACTTCGCTGTACGCTCTGGTTATATTGATGCTTTACTTGTCTATCTAGAATCAGAGATCTCTGCCCCTGGGGAATATACAGACGGTGATGGAGTAAGGCGCAATCGACCATTGGCCTCAAATTCAGTCCAGCAGGCGGGCAATATGATGGCGGTTCTATACGGAGACGAAACAACACGATTCCTACACGCTACTCACGTCTATCTGTACATTCTGGCTACTTCGCCCACCTTTCACAGCCCTGCACCCACACCATCACCCGCCCGTTCCGCGACACGGGATGGAACAGAGGCCGTCACTGTGATTCCGGCGACCCCTAATGCCTCACGTGAAGCTGTTGGTGTCGAAGATCGCAGCTCACCATCACGATCTCAGTATGGCAACAGACGATCGCTTTCGCTTCCCACCAGAGCCCGAAAGCTCTCACTAATGAGGCGTATCATCTCTCGGCTTCCTCCCCGTATCACGGCTTCTTCCCTCCCTTTGGCAGAAGCCTCCGATTACCACAACATCGTATCCGTATTGACGAGGATTCACGGGCAGCTTCCTGTCCGTGGTTTGCTCACCGGTGTACCCTTCTTACTTGCCATGTCCTCGGTTACGCACGTGGACGATGCTGACAGTGCGTCGCTGGGAAGGATATGGATGATGAGGGAGGTAATTTCAAGAGTTTGGTTGACCGTAGGAACGACGTGGGACTGTGGAGAGCTGGTGGAGATGGCCGAGAAGGTAGGGTGTCGTCATTTTAGATTGTTATATTATCTCATTTGGTTCAAGGCGCTTTCATCCATGCCAGCTTCGTCGTTCCTTCCCTCTGAGGAGGCACGAACATCAGGTCAACTCGCTGATCCAGAAGTTCCCGCCCATATCTCCCCTATTATTGGCACAGACGTTGCTTGGTCTGGGGTTGTGCCCCAAGCCGCAATCGATGCTCTGGCGTCAAATAAGAATGCGCTTGAGGTCACGGGAATGGATAGGGAAACCCTTCAAAAACGCCTGTCTGTACCATGGACCGCTGAGGCTGCTTTCAGAGACTGTAAGTCGAGTTATAGCAACATTCCAAAACGTGCTTGCTCATTCGCCCCCGACTTTAGCCATGGAGCCGCAGTCTAACTACGATCCATTACGGCGTGATGGAGTCTCTCCGCACTTGAGACTCGCGCCATCTTTGATGCAAATCGAAAACCTGTCGTTGCAGAGTCTATCTCGCTCGTCACGAGGAGTAGGGATCACCGATCTTCGAGAGGCCCTGGAAGGTAGGGGCAGCATGTCCAACCCAGCTTTGGCGCACAGGGCCCCTTCTTTGTCGACATTGGATCACGCGCCTACACACGTTGATCCCTCCATAACCAAGTTAATAAGGTCCAGATCAGAAAAACCCAGGTCCAACGGGGGTCCTGCCGAGGTCCGCGACGTGCTCAGCAAGCTTCATATCGGAAAACCTGGTAATGGCAGCAACTTGTTACGAGCATCATTCCCTGGGTTGCAAAAGCAGGAGGCACGGTGAGTCAGATTATCGACACTGAACCGAAACGTATTCAAGAATGCTAATCGTATGTCTTCTTCAGCAAAACTCAAAACACCGTGCCCCCATACAAATCATAGGGTGTGAGACCCGAATCTCCTTGACCCGGGATGTTTGGCATAAGTTGTTATTTATTTAGTCTCACTTACGCAAAGGACCCTCTCATTTTGCATTTTCGCATGGTCACTATCAGCTTTCATAAACATATCACTATTACGAGCCATCGTAGTCTAAGCTACCGAGTCTGATTGCGCGCACCTTCTTCCTTCTCTCGCCAATAAACTAGTTCACTTTGGGCTCTTGAGTGATTCGGGGCGGCGCGGAAGGCCCGCTAAGGGTAAAACCGGTTAACGGTCAACAAGAGCCATGAGTGGTATTCGGTTGGGAACGTACAGTCAAGCCTTGGAGTAGTTCCTCGTATACAGCCGATTTGGCCCTTGCTCTTGCGGATGTCTCTGAGAGCTTTCCGGTATGTGTTTCGATCAGTCTGGTGAGCTCTTGTCGAAGACGGAGTAAACTATGGAGAGAACAATGAGTAGGGATGTCTTTCTGTCTGCTGAGTCTCAAGCACGCACTTGGAAAAAATCATCGTTTCTTCATTCTGCTCAGTCAGCATCACGAGGCAGAGAAACAGGACCACATATCGCTTGCAGATCTATACGCCCGCTTTCAGCATCCTGCACGTCACGAGGAGGGTTACTCTCTCACAGTGGTGATGGTGGCATCGCTCGTCGTGGTGGTTCGACGGAAGTAGCCTCCTCCGGCGCCTTCGGCGACCTTCTTGAGCCCCTCTATTTGGTCGGTCATCGCCTTCTGGAAGACCGGCCACATATGCAGCCGGAGGCCAAAAACGAAGGTTTCCAGTGGTTGGCACCCGCGCTTCTGTATCTCGCCCATGACCTCCTCCGTGAGTCGGATCATCGTGAGGAGAGGTACAACAGGTGGCATGGGATCCAACGCGGCTTGTACGAATGTCTACGCATGTGTGGGCATGAATTAAAAGTACGCCACGGGAGCGGGAAAAGTAGAAGAAGCTAACCTTTGCGTGCTCCAAGGCGGGATCCATAATTTGCTTCCAGATGGCATTGAGGGCATTTTGATCCTCTTTCGAGAACCGAGACACCGAAAGCAGACTTTCACTGCTGAATACGCTGTCCGTGCGTTCCCGAGGTCGCGGGGTTTCTGGAACCACGTCGGTGGCGGGGGTGGAAACCGCGTCGTCCACGGGCAAGGGTGCCGAAAGTGAAGTTGGCGAGAATAGATGACTGCTGACGACTTGGGGCGTGTGGACAGGTGGGGGATTTGGCTCAGGCGCGAAGAAGGTGGTCACGAAGGTGTATTCTGAGGTTCCGTTATCCATCAAAACCAACAGCGCTGACCGGAGAAGTGCTTCCACGTCCTCTTTCTGTTAGAAGAAAAAAAAAAAAAGGTTGTCAGAATGTAGATTACACTGGGACTTGGGATAATCACGAATGTTTTATCATCAGCCATGTATGCGAGTGTAGCGCCAGGTCCCTCAATCCTCGCGTGACTTAACCGCTTGAGATGGGTTTCTGTCTGCTTTTCTGGACTGTCCAGCGCAGATACCAATCCCGGATCTTTCTCAATAGTTCTTGCCTGCATGACACGTCTCAGCACGGACGGAGCTCGAAATTGGCGCACGTTCTCACAGACCTTGATCCATCCAAGACTTCTCATATACCGCCGAAATCCAGTCTCATAGTATGTGCGTGCGGTAGCGACGTAAGCCTTTTGCACCTCGGCGGCCACGTTCGCGGCATTCCGGAGTAAAAAAGCGTACAGAGGACGATACTTGAGAAACACGGTCGTTTGTAACACGTGCATATTCGTGGTCATACTCGCGCGAATGGGCTGCAACAGGGCGTGGAAAAATGCGCGCAACTTTGTGGCTGCCTGTGATGTCGGCCCATCTCAATTGAGTCACGACTGAATCAACGTCCAGCAGGAGAACTGGGCCATACCACGATCCGCAGGCCCTCCGCAACTTCACCCAAATCTCGAGCTGCGCGCACCCGCCCGCGCACCTTGAGCGCCTCGAGCCGCCGCTCGAAATCTGCGACTGTGGGGATCCATAGCTCGCTCACATCCGTGTCAAGTATTGTGGTGACGAGAGTTGGTGGGAGTGTGAGGCCAGAAATTAGGCTAGCTAACGGCTTTTCGATTTTCTGCAGACGTCGACCGGAACTTCTCGGTCGGGATGATAATTCAGGTGAAAGAGGGGGGGAGAGACGCACCCGGCGGCTCTTCAGTCTGCCTTCCATGTCGCGGCTGCGTGATTGTAGGTCGGATATCTGTCCTGAGACGGAGGAGAGATCCCTCTGGAAGGTAGATAGGAACGACTCGAGGGAGTCCAACAAGTCCACACTCGTCTTTAACTCATGAGCACATTGAAAGTCGTAGGGAGTAGCACACGCACTTGGACCTGGTCATGAAGTTCGACGAACTCTTTTGCACGACTGGAAACTGTCACAACGGCCTGAGCCGAAACATTGAGAATGAGCACAAGTGCGCCTACATGACACAAATCCAGACAGGTCTACAGATCTAGAGTCCACGCTAACATCTACACGACGTGTATTTCAGCGTGGCTTGCCCAGAAGAGTCGGTGTGCTGACCTTGCTGCGAGTCGGGTTCAGACATGACATGTAACGGGGAGAGAGGATTCGGCGGATGCACGCCGGGCCGCCGAACGGTGCAGTCATCCGTCATCTGAGGCAGCCATGGGCCTTCAAAGTGCCCTAAAGCACTGTTCGTTATGCTAACATGATATTTTACTACTTATGATGTGGGAGCTAGAGCATCTAAAAGAGCGTAGCTAGTAGAAAACGCCGGTGGGTGCGCTACAAACTGCGCCCCGTGCTGTGCAGTATTTGGGTCAACAGCAACGCATTCATCGTCGGTTTCGTATCCAAGGGCGTCAAATTTCGTCCAGTCGAAGCCTGGAGGGTCGTACACGAGCTCCCGCACAGCCTGAATCACTTCCGGATGTGCTATCTGCATATCGCGCAACCAACGCCGGCTGATCATCCAACTAGCGATACCTTTTGGCGGGAACGTCAAGCTGTCCTTTGGAGGGCCCTCATTCCGGTCACGCCGTCCTTGGCCACGCTTCGGCTTCAAGCTCTTGTCTAAACGGTCGTCCTCATCGAGAACAGAGTAAAACTTGAGCAACCTGTTGCTCCGCCAGGGTAATCCTCGCACGACGAGCACCTTCTCTTTAGCGGAGCCCTGCTTTGAATCGTCATCTGATTCCTCGGACGACATGCAATTAAGCTCCATGGAGCCATTGAATGTCGCATGAACAAAAGCCTGGGACCGTTCCCGGATGGCGTTGCGTTGTTCTCGCTTCTAGAGGAACTCGTGGGTATGAATTCGGCTGATATGACCGAAGATGACACGTACGAGTTTCTTGCGGTGCAGGCGACGTGACTTCATGGCCTTTTGTTCTTCCCTGTTCTTTGCTGTCAACAAGATGCTGGGATCTGTTTGGGCTTTGTACTTCTGGCGAAACGTCGAAAATGCTTGATCGAATGCAGACGAGGCAGTCTTAAGAGCAAAGTCGACTTCCGGGACGTGTTCATAAAGTTTACGGTTGGCTCTCAGGTCGGCCAGAACGCGTTCTTTCATCAGGTTGTTGTGCTTCGACTGCTTGGTCGTCTTCTCCCAGACGAAGCGGACAGGCTCATTGTCACCTAACGGTAACCCTTCGAGATGACTAGGAGGTAGCTCATCTTCAGGTAGAATGCCCATGACATGGTAAATGTGTCTGCGCAAGGCGGTCTGCGAAAAATTTCAGCTGTCATCACGGAGTTAGTGGTATGAAATACCTGAATGGTATAACACGTCTTGTCATGATTATTGATACGTTTTTGAGGCCGCTCCCCAGCAGATGATACGGATGCTTGACTCCCTGAGTTGTCCGAATCACTTTCTCCGCGGTTTAGGGTAGGAGTTGGCCTCTTCCTATTTGATGGGTGGGGTGAGGCAGACGGGGACGGGGCATCGACTAACATGTCACGATTATGCGATCGCTCGGATATCACATTTCCGGGTGAGATCGAGGGGAAAGGTTCTTCCAAGCCAGCACCAGGTGGCAAGGGAGGAGACGGTGAGCCGGGGTCATCGGGTATGTAACCAGAGCCACCAGTGACATGTGTCGTGGCCTCGCGCCTGTGGTGAAGCAATGAGGCAACGCAAGCCTTGAGATAGGCGATCTGGCGCTTCATCTCGGTCAACTGGCTTTCTGTCTCTGCTTGGCGCTGTTGATACTTGGTTTCAAGTTCTTGTTCCCATGCCCTTCTTCGCTTGTTTTCACTTTCTTGTGCTTCCCGCGTAGCAGCTAAGGTGCGGAGTAGCTCTTGTACTATATGAGCGGCATCGGCTTTGGGCCTACGTTGCGACAATGAGGATCGCTATGATAGAGGTTTCGACTGGGGGATACCTTGGGGGTGGAGTTGGCTCTGAGACCGCATGCTCTAACTCACTACGATGAGGAGTAAAAGACGACTGTGATGGTAGAGTATGGAAGGACTGAGAGGGGTACTGATGCTGGTCTGAAGAATACTGAGATTGTGTTTGCTGCCCTATGAACGGGTTCAGCGCATCTGTGAGCTCGCTTGTGGGCATGTTGTGCCGGCAATTCCGGCCCGAATATCAGCTCAAGACGCCGAATTAAATTAAATTAACAACGCCAAATAATCCCGACGCGTCAGCTGCTCGTGCAAGTTACACAACCAACCCTTCATTAACTTCGCTCTACAAAACGAGAAACAATGGACGCGACATTTGAGCGTATGATTGCCCAAGCTGTCCGAGGAAGTCAGGCTGCAGGTCCCCCCCAAGAACCTACCGTCCCAGACAAGTGCGTGCTCTCCTTACACTTGGTCCTCAAGCCAACGCGTATCCCAGTGGTGAAGTGATACATATCTCATCGCTCGCTCTTCTCAAGGTTCGTTATCGTACATTCACCCTTGGGCTGGATTGACTGTGTTCGCAGATGTTGAAACATGGTCGAGCGGGTGTTCCGATGGAGGTCATGGGTCTTATGCTCGGCGAGTTCGTAGACGAGTACACCGTTCAAGTCATCGACGTATTCGCAATGCCTCAATCGGGGACCACCGTCTCTGTAGAATCAGTTGACCACGTGTTCCAAACCAAAATGGTTGATATGCTGAAGCAGACTGGCCGGTGCGTTCGTCTTTGTTGGTATATGACCTCCAGTTCGATGGTCCCTCTCATATTCCTACCAGGTCAGAGATGGTCGTCGGTTGGTATCATTCACACCCAGGGTTTGGATGCTGGCTTTCAAGTGTTGATGTGCAGACACAACAGGTTAGCGGCATCATATCACATCACATGTATTCCTGAACCTAAACGCTTTTAGTCCTTTGAGTCTCTCGATCCTCGCTCTATTGCGGTAGTCGTCGACCCTATTCAGTCGGTCAAGGGCAAGGTGGTAATAGACGCTTTCCGGACAATTACACCACAATCAGTCTTGTCTGGCCAGGAACCTCGTCAGACGACCTCTAATATCGGACACATTAATAAGCCCTCAATTCAAGCTTTAATACATGGCTTGAATCGACACTACTACTCGATAGCCGTCAATTATCGCAAAACAGAGCTAGAGCAAGCGATGCTCATGAATTTGCACAAGCGGAATTGGACGGAAGGATTAAAGCTGCGTGACTTCAAGCTTCACAAAGAGAGTAATGAGAAGGCAATCAAGGTACGTGACTCGATCTTGATCCGTTCACGACGGCACTCGTAACCCCCTTTGGCTGGTGCCAGGCGATGCTCTCGCTATCCGGAGCCTACAACAAGTCTCTACAAGAAGAAGCAACACTAACAGCAGAGCAGCTCAAGACGCGGCACGTCGGAAAACAGGACCCAAAACGCCATCTAGAGGAAGCTGTAGAAAAAGCAATGGGGGATCAGGTGGTTCAGAACTTGGCAACCATGCTTCTTGCGGAGTTGTGAACCCGTGTAAATTGCTGTCTTTCCTCTCTAGCGTAAGCCATTGTAAACCTCCTGGAAGCCCTGTTTTTTTTTTCTCCCTGTGTGCTTCGATTGTTGAAAATTTCGAGATCACCAGGTATGTCCGCACTTGTTTATCCCTCCGATAATCGGTACCTACGAATATAACAAATGGTAATACGCACACACTGCGATATAAGTGCCGATCTTTAAGGTTTAAGAGTCATGGGGACTGGTCTCGTCGAAGTAGTGTTCACGGAATTGAAGACTCTTCATCTTGCCATCCTCGTCCTTGGTCAATTCCTTCTTGGTTGTGCCCCATGTTCCCTGCTTGGTCTCTCACCTAGATGGCCTGCAATTGTTGACGGCAATTTCGTCTGGGCCCTTCCAAGATCTTTCACATAATCACCGCCGCCACAGACTACGATACCGATACTACTGTGTCGTGGCGCGGCCGCCAGCGAAACAGACCCACAGCCCTCCGTGCGTGCGCTGAAAGAAAAGGTTGTTACATATACTTCATCGGGTCTCCTACCAGAGTGTGAGTACCCGCAAGGAGAATAATGTCGCCTGCAGTAGGCTGAACTGCTGCCCTCGCATAGGCGGTGTTGAGAGATAGCTGATAGACTACTGATGCAGCACAGGGGGTTTTATGTTACATTGACCCAATCGGGGTAGTCCCGCATTGTCTGAATCGACTGCCATAAATAAATACGGACTTCGTATTACGCCGCAGTCCTTCCTTCGAAGGCTGCGGTCCGTAGCCATTCATCTTGCATTTAGTTCCGACCTTCCCTCATTCAACTTCGCAGAATATCGAACAACCCACAGGAGTAAATGTAGTTCGTGGTCTGTCCTATATTTTGACCCACCCTAGCGGTACCATTTTCGGTAAAACTTGTTGCCTTCTAATCGCAGCAGAATGAGGTAGGCGATACTCAGCCGACGTCTAGAACAATGTGGAACAGTCAGAAGTGACTTTAAATTTACGGCGGATTGGTCATGAGGGAGATCTCCGCGTCAGGCGACCCGCGGCGTGACTGGGAATGTACAGAGGCGTCTTGATGTGTCAACCGAAGACTGAGATGGGCACGACCCATACCTTAATAGTTCCCGAGCACACAACTTTTTATAAAGCAACACGTGTAGAAGTTGAACCCGTGCGGCGAGTGTAATTATGTACCAGATCTGTGGCTTGTGGACAAGGCGGCGCGGTGTATTGAATGTGACGTGACACTCGAAATGGGATGGGGCCCAGGGAAGGTGTTTCGTTGAAAGGCCAACGTCCAACCCGTGAAAATCTAAAGTAGTGCAGAGCCTTTATATGGTGCTACGTGCTTGTTAAGGATAGGCATAACACCCATCATCTTGGCCCTGCGAATCGCTTTGGTGAGGCGTCGCTGATTACGCCATGTCAACTTGGTCTCAGCGCGCCTTTTCACCTTGCCCATGCCGGTGACAAAGTAAGATAGCAGCCGGGGATTCGTAGCCTCGTCAAGAGGATCAATACCCAGCTGGTAGAACCAATCGTTCTGGCGTGACTCGGCAGCCCCTGGGCCGAGCAAGGCACGTTTGCGGCGGAATGGGTCTTCGCGGACAAGAAGGTCCGTTGGTTTTAAAAACTGAATTGATGGGAAGATGAGCACTTGCAAAAAAAAAAAAAAAAAATGAAACTCGAGCATTGCTCGGGGACGTACATGCTGGCCTTTGGGAAGTCTGCCTTTCCTGACGCGTTCGTACTTTGCGCCAGCTAGGGACAGAAGGCACATTGAGTGGATGTCAGTTGACCTGAGGAGGGAACAGGTAGCTTACCACTAAAGTTGTCGGACTGAGGTGACTTGGATAAGTTGGCATTGTCGAGGATGTTGGTGATTTGGTCCATGCCGATGTCGCTTGGTGTTTGCGGTCGGTCTCCGATGTCGGTGTCATCATGGGTTAGCTCTGTAGCCCTAGAGATTTCGCGGTTTCGGCGAGCAATGACAAGTGAAGCTGTCTGAACTGTTGTTGGGCGTGAAAACAAGGTAGAACGAGAAGAGAGCCCACGAAATAGGTGGGTCAGCATGTTGGCAACGAGCAAGTAATGAGAGCCGCGGAGGAAGGAGGAATGCTCTGGAATGTGAGGGACCCTGGACAGTGTGACCGGCTTGTTTCGCTGGTTGATGATCATAATCCCCCGTCCCACTGCTTAAACTTTCTCTCATTCCCTTCCCCCCCCTCTCTCAAACCGTTCCCTTCACTTTACACTCTGTCCTCTTCTCTCCTCCCTCCCTCCCCATCGGGGTGTGCGACGCTTCGTCGCTCATGTCTGAGCCACTCCCTCCCCGTCGCCAGCTACCCAGCCCTCTCGTTGCCCCTCCAGAGGCCTCCCTTCCGCCCGCAGTGGCCCCCTCAGTCAGCTCGGGCGGCACATATGGCTCCGGATCGAATACCGTCTCCATGCCTTTCGTTCGCCGACATGTAACCAGACGCCTCAAGGCCGCCAAACAGGAATGCGACAAAGAGCTACAACGTGTCACAAACTCCATCACATCCTTCTTTGAGGAGAAACTTCGTGAGGGCGAGCTCGAACGAGAGCAACGTGAGCGGGAGCGTGACCGTGATCAACAATCTCCCGATCCCGAGTTCCTTCGAGAGGCATTCGTCCTTCAGCAGGCAGAGCCCAAGTCCGCTTCTGCTTCTGCTTTTCTCTCGGATGACGCTAGCTCAGACGGTGGCTATGAGGCCGAGCTAGAGGGGAATCACAGCCGACAACGTGCGTCCCTCGACGCCACTCCCCACAGCCCACCCACTCTAACACATTCCTCTTCCTCCCCCGGACTCCATGCAGCTTCTCTATCTTCTAGCCCTGGTCTCATCCGCAGACAAGCCACTATCTCCTGGGATAGGGCTCCGGTCCCTCCACTCACAACCAATTCTAACTCTGCGGCCGGATCATCCCAAGCGGGGGAAGGAACCACGAGTCCACGTAAACAAAGTGCAGCTGGAAACGCTTCCTGGTCGTCTGGTGGCATTGCTTCTCGTCGCCTATCGCGTTCTATTCACATTCCCATACGTCCCACCCGCTCTGGCCATAGTTCCCGTTCCACTTCTCGCTCCCGCTCGCCCCTTCCTCCTCCGAACAACCATTCTAGTTTCACCGAGTCCCTTTCCAATCCTACTTCATCAAGCAATCGCCGTTCTTCTCGCATCCTTATCGACAACCCCGTTGATCCTATCATGAACAACCTCTATGAACTCATATCGGTCGCGACCGACGTCATTGATATGACCGTGGCCCAACTTACTTCGCAGCCCAAGTGCGTCGAGGCCATTGTACAGAGAGTGCAAGCGATTGGCAAAGCATGGGACGACCACCCTGATTGGCATGGTCGCAACTGGTATGTGCAGGTACTCCTTGCAGTCGCCAGCCTCAGTCGCGTTGTCGAGTGGTGGGAAGCGGAGAAGCAGTTTTGGAACTTCGACGACAATGACGACGAGCAGGAAGAGGCATTACTCTTCGTAATGAAGCCGGCAGATGACCACATCCCTCCACCTGCACCGACACCCCGGCTTGCTCCCGAGGAGGATCCCCGCTTGCGCCTATCCCGCCCTACCAGCCAAGGAAAGCGGCCACGGGACGAGGTCCAACCTTTGTCCGTGATGCCGCCCGAGCCATCTAGGGTACTATCATCGAAAGCCCTTGATACCGCTGAGTCGGCACGAGTCTTGGCGACGGAGCGACTACGATTACAGGCTGAGACTGCCCAAAATCGTAATATTGTCATGGAGCTCAGCCTGGATGGAGATCACATCACCTGGCTGAATAACGCTTGGATGGCCGTCGTTGGGTATGTCAGCCATCATTCTTCCACTGTGTTTGAGCCCACTAACTATACCCAGTACGGACCCGGACGAGATGCAAGGCTCACGAATATCTAGACTTCTCGCGCCTCAAGATGCATCGGTGTTTCAAGGTGCAACACAGACGCTACGGGAGGACGACTCACACACTGTGGAGGTTCGATTCTATCTTCGGGTGGAACCCTACGACGAACGCGACGACACAAACAGCATTCTTTACCAACAGATGGAAGGGAAGGGCATGATGATGGCCGACAGAGAAGAGGGAACACTTTCTCACACCATGTGGGTGATCAAGCCGTGCGGTCCCCCTGAGTACTTGCAACCTTCCATCCATGTGGAGAACGACGATGACGCACAACCTCCTACTGTTTCTGCCTCTCTGGAGCCCTCACCCGAGGACCAGCAGGACCAGCAGGACCAGGAGACCTCGTTACCCTTGCCATTTGCCCGTCCCATTAACGTTACGCCAATCTTATGTCGCATTTGCGAGAACAGCATCCCTCAATGGTACTTCGAGAAGCATAACGAAACGTGCAGTGAAACCCATCGTCTAGAGGCAGAAATTGGGGAGTGTAACGAGTCAATATCGGAGCTGCGTAACGCCATCCGCGACATTTCCTCCGCCATGGACCGCTCTTCCCCTGTGACAAGCCCTGAGTACCGTGGACTCCCCATCCTCTCACCATCGAGTTCTCCCGTTTCCTCCTCGCCTTTACAGCTATTCCGCATCAATAAGATGCAGCGCATCGGTGTCAAGAAAATGCATCGGCGTTTAGTCGAGCAACTTGATGATACGCTGCAAGTTGCGCTAGAGATCTCTATTCCTGCACTGAAGGAAGATGAAGCAAAGGAACCGATTGAGCGGCAGCGTCTTTTATCGCCTGGCTCCGAGAGGAAGATCACCCAAATCCGTAATTGGCTGAAGCCTACGACATCAGATAACGGCCTTGGGCAGCTAGTACAGGACACGGAACGAGTGATGAGGCAGAAGATCGACACAGTCATACGGCTACAGAACACTATTAGGTACTCTGAGAAGGTACGGCAAGAGTGGGAGGAGCGCGTTGCACAAGCTCTGGAAGCGTACGAGGATGAAGATGAGGAAGAGGACGAAGATCCTGCTGGTGAAAACGCCGAGTGTTATGATGGCGATCTGCAGGCAGAGGACGACCGATCCAGTACCACTTCTGAATATGCTTTCAGAAGTGGAAGCAGTGCTTCTTTAGACCCAACTCCTTTGGCTTCTACCCCTCCTATTCCTACCGGCCCCAACGCAGAGAAGGCCTCTTCTTTTTTCCCATCTACACCGCTACCTGCACTGCCTCCTGTGGCGTTCCCTTGGCAGGGTATATCTCTGCAAACGCGTTCGTCCACCCCGTCCTCGGTGTCGTCTCCCTTGGCCCTGGCGGCCCCGATTATTGCGTCTGATTCTCAGGATGACTGCAATCCGCCCCATATGGATTTGAACGATAGTATCACGAGGACTGTACGTCCTCGAAAGTCAGCGCAAAATTTGGAAGCTTCCCAACAGATGTCCCCGCTAAGTTCACCGCTGGAGCTCCCGGGAAGTCGTCGCTCACACCGCCGCCATTCCACCATCAATCCAATTCTCAGTCCAGTCAATCAGCCGATATCAAGTGGACCGGTCTCACCTCGTCTTCCTTCTGCTACTCCCCTTTCGCGCACCACACCGACATCGATCAAAGACTTTGAGATCATCAGGCCCATCAGTAAGGGTGCTTTCGGCTCTGTCTTCTTGGCCAAAAAGAAGGCGACCGGGGACTACTATGCGATCAAAGTGCTGAAGAAGGCGGACATGATAGCGAAGAATCAGATCACAAATGTGAAGGCCGAACGTATGATCCTGATGAAACAGGCCGAGTCCCCATTCGTCGCGAAATTATTTTTCACCTTCCAAAGCAAAGATAACTTGTATTTGGTCATGGAATATCTGAACGGTGGCGACTGTGCAGCACTTATCAAGTCACTGGGTGCACTGCCAGAAGAGTGGGCGAAGAATTATGTCGCCGAGGTAGTTCTGGGTTTGGAATATTTACATCAAAGGGGAATCATCCACCGGTACGCCGACACTGGCCTTTTATCACTTTCTTCCCTTGACTAATTCGATGCGATTCAGTGATCTGAAACCGGATAACCTTCTCATCGATCAGCATGGCCATCTCAAACTCACCGACTTTGGTTTGAGCAGGATTGGTCTCCTAGGGCGTCAAACTCGAGAAGCTCAGTTGATGCCATTAGAGCGAGGTGGCCGTGCAGCCCGGACCCGTTATAGCCCACACTCTCGTCCACCATCCATGGATGCGGCATACCTGTCATCGCCTCTCATCAACACCGACTTCATTGGTGGAGGTTCGTACTTCAATCAACAACCCACTCCGGTGCATCATCGGCAGAGAACGAATTCATTTCTATCCTCCACAGACGATGTCAGTGAATCTAGTGGTTCTGATTCCTTTTCTAACTTCTTTGCACGTCGAGCTGGAGGTCTTAACGAGAGTCCACTGCAATCGTTCGCTACGGAATTGACAACTGACCTGCGCTCTCATCCTTCGCCTGGAGGAAGCGGTACAGCTGCCGGCGAGCAGAAGTTTGTTGGCACGCCTGACTATCTGGCTCCGGAAACGATTCTTGGTCTTCGTGGTGATGATGCTGCCGTCGACTGGGTAGGTTTAGGTTTTTGGGATCTGAACAAATAGTGCCAGTGGCTGACATTAGTCCAACAGTGGGCGCTTGGAGTAATTACATACGAGTTTCTCTATGGTGCTCCCCCTTTCCACGACGAAACACCAGAGAAGGTATTCGAAAACATCCTTTCTAGACGAATCGAATGGCTGGAGGAGTACGTCGATTATTCACTCGAGGCGCGAGACCTCATGGAGCGGTTGTTGACCGTGGACCCTCAACGACGTCTTGGTGCCAATGAGGCTGATGAAGTCAAGGCACATCTATGGTTTGCTGGTATCGAATGGGATAAAGTTACCACGACCGAGGCTGCGTTCATCCCTCAAGTAACTGACCCAGAGTCCACGGATTACTTCGACCCGCGTGGCGCTATTCTCCAATTGTTTGAAGACGACCAGCCCGTAGCTACACCCCAGTCTTCTTTGCAGCCGAATTGCGTTGGTATCGATGTCCCTCATTCTGAGGCGGTTCCTGTCCCACGAGGACGTGATGCTACGACACCAGCAGACGACGAATTCGGTGCCTTCTCCTTCAAGAACCTGCAGGTACTCAAACAGGCTAATGATGATATGATAAAGAAATTGCGGACGGACCAGATGGCACCCATAACCCATACACTTTCCGAATCTGGCGCTGCACATACCCGGAAGCGGAGCATGTCGGCTAGGAAGAAGGTACCTTCAAGTGTAATCACTTCGTTCGAAGGCAAATCATCGATCACCAACCCCCCATCTCCTGCAACATCCACTTCTTCTATTGCGTCCTCGCCATCTCGCGGTAGTATTCCACCCTCGACTCCCGGCAGCGTTGCTGGTCACATTCGTAAACCTTCCGAATTTGGCGCCATCGAGCGATTCAAGCATAATTACATGGACGCCGACGTGGTCCGCCGGAACACCATGCCCAGTCGTCTACGAACCGCGTCCGTTTCATCGAGCATGGGGGAAGGTTCCATACCCGACGCATGGCATGCCCCCATCGGCCACGCGCCCATCCATCCCGAAGTCACCACTCCTCCATCTTCTGTGGCTTCTATCGACCTCAAGAGAGGTCCAGACCCGAGTGATCGCGCCGTGACTTGTTTGCTCGCAGAGGACAACCCCATTACAGCAAAGATCATCGAAACACTGCTCAGCCGACTTGGTTGCCGATGCGTTGTTGTGGCAGATGGTTCTGAAGCCATCGGCGTTGCAATGGGTGACATCAGTTGCGTATTTACACGTGCCCGTCATTCGTGCCTGTGCCTTACTAACTATCGACACAGAGTTTGATTGCATCCTGATGGACCTGCATATGCCAGTCGGTGAGTGACAACGTCATTTTTTTGGTCCGTATGTCCCAATCTCTTGACACCATACCCACAGTCGATGGTGAAAGCGCTGCGCGGTACATCAAAAGCACTAACAACAAAAACACGAGCACACCAATCATCGCCGTCAGTGCTTACAGCGGGGCCGACATGGGCGAAGCGAGCACGCTCTTTGCCGCGTCGCTCTCGAAGCCACTTCAAAAGGCGGACCTGCTGGCTGCTATGCGAGACCTCGGATTTAAAACATCGACCGCACATACCTCTGTCATTGGTAAGGTGAAAGCGAGCACGACTCGGTGAAAACGTTTCCAATTGGGTAATATGAATGCCATAAATCACGTCTACTGTACACTCATCCACTCTCCATTTGCATTTTCTTCTTACGTTCGGTCATTTCACACCTGCATTCTGATGGTTTTTTCTTTGTTATGCTACCTTTCGCTACGCATCATCAGCCCAGACACATTCTCTTCAGTCCCCTGCCATTTCCCTCGCCATCCTTCGTCGCATAGTCAGTCCACTGCATTGTATGCTAGAGTTAGCCGGCCGATGTCATCGTCATGCCCACACGCATGGACGAGCGCTTTGATTGAGCGCTGTGAGACCAGATAAGGGTATATTCGCAGTCCAACCAAAGCATCGAATAGCCGCACTCCCCACCCACAGGCTCTTTGATCGAGTTCTCCCCTTTGTTATACTTCCACCAGACTACAGCACAGCTACAGCCACCCCCTAAGCGTAAACTGACCGTCCCCAACCCTGGTCAAAGATCATATCCCCAAACCCTAGTGTCCTCCAGCATGGCATTTCAGTGGCACCACGATGCCGTACGTACACGGCAGCATCGCTCCTCAACCGAGCCTGTGCCCCCACCACAACCTCCCTTTCCGCCAATCCCACCTAGTCTAATACCAGGTAACAGACACCGCCAAACCATCTCAGTCACTCCTACTGCCAATGGGCTACTGTATTCTGGTCATGGAACTGGAACCTATCCCATGGCTAAAGTTCCTGCTTTCCCACCAGTCAGTAGCTATGCGATGAACCCTTCACCATATCGCGACTTCCAACCGCCGCTTCCGCCCCCGCCGCCACTACCGCAAGCTCAGTCACAAGTATTTCCGAGACAACAACAACCTGTGGTGCCTCCTCTCCCGCCGAAGACTCCGATTTCAACACCACCATCACTCTCGCCGACGGTACCTCCCAAACCCCCACCGTTCGTACCCCCTCCACCGCCTACACACACTCGGCCCAAGCTGTCGACGCGGTCCCAATCCCAGCCACCCCCTCCAAAACCACGGAGCTCATCATCATCACTGCCGCCACCACCGCCACCAATACCGCCGCCGCCGAGGCCTCTGGGTGCACGCTCTGCTTCATATAAAGTGACGTCAACATCAAGCCTTCTCCTCCTACAACCCCATGCCACGCCCAGCGCGAAGCCCAGCCCTCCCGCGAAAGAGCAGCCAGACACTGACGCTGCTCCTCAACAGACCTCACTTCCTGCTACGGCCCCTGCGAAAGGGCACTTTGGAATGAACGAGGAAGAGGAGTTCGAGCTCGCTCTAGAGTTGTCCGCACACACCGTGAGAGAGCATGCGAACTCACTTCTTTCCCAGGATGAAGAACTTGCCCGGGCGCTTGAAGAATCACTTCACGATTCACCACCGCAGCCAGTGCAACCGAGATTGCAGCCTGACCGGTTGGTGATAGATAGTGAGAATGTGCCCTCGTCTTCTTCCATGAAGTTGGGTGACACGTACACACATGGCTCAAGGCCAAGTTCACATGCCCCATCTCCCTTGCTCGCGCCGTCACCTGTCGACGCGCAACTTAGAGAGGACGAGGCCTTCGCTCGGAGACTGGAGGCTGCGTACGAAAACGAGCCTAACTCACCAACGACTGCGAAGGACCACAGGGCTGATCCAAGCTCATCAGCATTCCCCCCACTGCCGCGTTATGCCGACGTCGTTGGTAAGGAAACTGGTATGTGTGGATGCAATGCGTCGTCACCAATTTCATGGTCCATTATTTCTCTACAGTGGTGGAGCGCCTCGAATCCGATGCGGTGGCATCACCACGCGTTCAGCAGCAGGTATCACCTATATCGGCACCCGCTGACGATCGGCTTTCCGTCCCGGACCAAGCGAACACTCCTCCCCGGAACTCGCCGTCGCCAGCGCAGAGATCCAGTCCGCGACCAGAGGCTTTAGAAATCACTGGGTCTCCCTCGGAGGAAGAGGAAGTTCTTGAATCCGCTTCTTCGTCACCCCAATCTTCACGACCGTTAGCGACGCCTAACGAATTCGTGGAGCCAGAGTTGCTCTATGGTGTTTGTACGTATCCACAAATGGACGATCAAACCTTTGTTATACTCACTGCACCCAAAAACAGCGTTTGGGTTCAACACGCCACCGATGGACAACCTCGAGATGCGGGGTTCTGTGCCAAACATTATCGCACTTCCCTTTGGGAAATCCCCGCCGATGTATATTCGAGCTCCGAGCTGGCGGCAGCTCTTGAAGCTCATGGCGAAGTTGAGTGCCACCCGGGTTGAGCCGTCCGTTGAGGCTTTAGCCGTGACGAAGGGTGAGTTACAGCTCCGAACTGTAATCCAATTCTTCAAGGTGCGCGATTCCACGAGTCCCGTGAGGGTCGTTCTAATCCCTGGCTAGCTCCACCAAAATTCATCAGACTGGCGGACGGTCGTTTACCTCACCATCGATTATCCGCCTCCACCCGACTATCGGTACACGAACATGGACGTTAACATTCTCCCTTACTCATACGGCTTATCAACCTTGCCTGCCCTGCTCCGAAATGGCCCAGATTCGCACATCTCCAAATACTACACCATCCCGGCGACGGCGCGTACCCCGTTACCCAAATTGCCGATATCGTTGCCCAATTTGGCGATGTATCTGACCGCGGCTCTGGAGGAATCGCGACGTGCGCTTGGCGACTCATCAAGCGGTCTCCGCCGACTCGCAAAGATGATTGACCAGTTCTACCCTAACCAAGCAAGTCATAGAGAGGCTGGCGACGAGGAGGTGCGACGGAGAGGAGGACGAGCGTTCATCGGTCGGCTCATGGGCCGATCGTCCAGGCCGCAAGGAGGACGAAATGCAGACGTGTACGATCTAGTTACACCGTTTGTTCCAGACGAATGGGGGTGATGGCTACGGACTTTGTGTATATAGGATCTGTACTTGTACGTACTGTAAAGCCAGGACGCTTAATCGCGCAGGTGTGAACTGTCGGGACCGGGCCGATTATTGCCGTACACATTTTAAAAACTTCATGCTTGGTCCGTCCGAGGACTGTCTCGCTGTAGCCTTACGGCTCTCTTTCATGACACCATGAATCGTCTTAAGCACGTCCTTGCCGTACTTCTCAACCCGACGGAAGATCCAGAACAGACTCACGCCGCACTAGAAGCTGCTGGCGTACCCGTGTCATTCGCCGACTGCAGAAGTTGCCCCAACCCCTGCGAAGATGGCAAGCGAGTGTTCTCCTCCCTTTTTTGACTTACTCAACAATAGGGTCCGCAGGCCACGAGGAATATCCGAAAAAAATAGTATCAATGATTGATACCACTTCTGACATGTTGGGCTCCGTGAAGCCTTACCGCCGCCAGGTCCGTATATGTATGTATGATGGTGGTGTTGTTTATCTGATAACACGGACCCAGGTGGTCATCTCAACTGGAAAGTCTGATTGGGAGCACTCGGTTACCAGCGAACGAGGCTCGCTAGCCTCCTACCTCTCCAGCATCGAGAAGGCAGCGCCCCTTACAATCACTGGTGACGACTCCACGCCAAGCACTGTACCCGGCACTCCCCTGACGCCGACGTCCCAATTGCCCTCGGCCGTCGCTGGCATTTTCAAAGATTCGGAAACGCACGCCGTGGCTATTTTGAATGGAAGCCACGACACGCTATCGAAAGACAACGACCTCGAGACGGTCCTCGTATTTCCCGACTACAAGGTCGTGACAGAAGTACCACGATCCTTGGATGGGGCGCGGGAGCTATGGAGGAACTCTGTCAATCCCAGCGTGCCTCGAATGGGCTCGTCGTCGGAAGCGAACGCGATCAAGTCATGGGTTATCCCATACACGTGTGTGATCTTGATCTGTGAGCGCTCTCTCTACCACCGTACACTCACATATACATGCACACGTGTTTGCAGTCTGTGTGTATGTGCATGTGTGTGTGCCTTTTCATTCCGAACTGAACGGCG
>Ga0307512_10001281_pt1 | contig 36124 bp, 39 predicted proteins | sample 14_EM_MG_FD_200267 | JGI IMG/M metagenome (GOLD analysis project Ga0307512, IMG submission 200267) | Populus trichocarpa ectomycorrhiza microbial communities from riparian zone in the Pacific Northwest, United States - 14_EM | ecosystem: Host-associated > Plants > Roots > Unclassified | place... | reverse complement strand
GGGGGGGGGGGGGCTCTGGTAGTAATGGGGACCAGTGCAAGAGCCCATTGAAAAATGCCCACGGTAATGGCACTAACTAGTAGGAACATCTACCTATATAAGTACACGTAGCATCGATTGTCAGTCTGAGCCAGTAATCAGATGCAACGGAGCAGCTGAAATGAAAAATATCTAGAGACAAGAGGGGTAGTAAGATGTACTACACACGTCTGTCCAATCGAGCAGATGACGTGGAAGATTTATTATTTTCCGTCCAAGTACTATCAGAAGGCTCAAAGTTCCCCCGGCCGCCGCCCTATTGCCGAAGTGAATTTGGGATTTTGGTTGACATTACTCTTTACAGTGAATGATTTGATTTCCTGTTAACTGGCGTGTACAAGTGGGCTCCAGGCGCAACGTCCTCCGAATTCGCGGGGTTACTCTTTCGTTCATTAATTTCGACCATAAGTGAACCATACATAGAGTAGAAATTGCAGGCCAACTTGTGATGCTGTCATCATGAATTATCACGTTAGCACTATGAAACTCCCGATTCTCCACATATACTATCAATGTCGCAAATATGGTAGATTCTTAGTCCAATTACATCTCTCCAACTTGGGTATCCCTAAAATTGTACGAGTATCGGTACATCTAACTCTCATCCTCGGAATAATTCAAAACGAGACCACATCCGTCCACCCCTAAACGCCATAGGAACATGCACGTATCATAACAAGTCATCGCACATAAGACATCGCTTTCTATACAGCTAATAAAACCGCAGCCTCACAATTGAAAACAGCATATTTTGCAGCACGTGCAACGAAACCGCCCTGTCACTCCAGTCAACATCAATTCAAGCTGGAAAAAGCATTGAACAATACTCACAAGCAAGCTGGCAGTAGCTCGGGGAACGCTCCGAAATCCTTCACCGCCTCCTCTGTGACTCCAAATTGGAAGCATTGCATCATGATTCTCCTCACTACCCACCCTGCCACAATCTCACAAACCCAAGTTGCCAAGGAAGCCCAAAATGTAAGCTCGAATGTGTATGGGTCGGATTTGTCTTGGAAGTTAAAAAAATATGGATAAACGCTACTATTCCATCCAAAGTGTAGCACCACAACCCATCCAAGGAACGCAATCATTGATACGCATTCCGCTAAACCCCGAACATAGAAAGAGCGTCCAATGTTCTTCTTCCGCTCATCATAGGTTTGGCCGTTGACCTTCAACCACCTGAGCATTCGGTGGAAGGTCTCTGTCATAGATAGAGGATTCCATAATATCACAATAGAACTTGACAGGAGTTGAAGGTATGCGAACTGGCTTGGACTTCGGAGACGCGCATATAGCGCTCGCACGTAGGTCTGGTAAGTGAGTGAAAAGTAGAGCTTGAACACCCATCCAAGCGGATAACTCCCAACCTTTGCACCCAAGATCCATCCCGTGGTAGCATCGAGGATGTGTATGGTAGCCACCCATGAGTAAACATATACTACCGTATCAAGTGAATTGTGGGGCAAGGTTCGTAAGTACAGCTCTGCATACGCCTCCCCAAGGACGAAACCAATCAGGGACAGAAGCAGCGCCGAACAGAACCACAAAAAGCGGCGGTATGACCGAGCGAGCTGGAAACACCCTCCCCCCCTGCGCCACCGGAACCGTGAACGCCGATTGGAACTAAGGAATCTGCTGCGCGCGGGGGAGGGGGCGGAAAAGAGGAGTTGGGTCTCGGTTAACCCCCGGGAGACGCCGAGGTTGTTATGTCGGCGTTCGAATAGGAGGACGGTGAATGCGATAATGAGGGGGGTGCACATTGTAGCAAAAGTAAGAAAAATCCAAGTAAGATTCTGCGTTATAATTGGTTCTGGAAGGTAGCAATAAAGAACGGCTCCAACTACCAGCGGAAAACAGCTAAAGAAAGTAAAGGTCGGCTTGAACAGCAATTAGCTATCTTTCCGTCCAACCAAGCAGGCGGGGAGTACATACTGGAAATCCTAGCTGTGGAGGCCACCAGTTGAGAGAATACATGTTGAATATTTTCGTTATCCAGAGCAAGCCCACAAGATTGTAGAATCCATAGTATATAGTCAGAAAGAACCAGAAGTTAATAGCAACTTGAGAGGAGCCATGTCCTGGTCCCCCCGTAGGTGTATTAGGTGTGCCGTCACCGGGAGCGGGTGGCCATGCAGGTACAGAATCGCGGAGACTGCGGAACCAAGAACATATAACGTCCCAAAGGAGGGAAAGGTCGAACACATTCCTAATCGCTTCGCCGAGGTGAGACCATGGGGAGAACTCTGAGTTGACAGTGATTTCACGGCGGTGGAAGGTTTTGGGGTTATCGGTGGTCGGGAGTCGAGATGTAGGAAACGGAATCATACACCACACAATACTCTATCATCGACCATCAGTCGTTGTCAGCACCAGTACATCGAGTAGCAAAGATCCACCCAAGCTCACAATAACAGCCGGACACATAAGGACCCCCCAACGCGCGTACCATGACCCCACAAGCTTCAGCACAATCCTTCGCCGGGGGGAAATCAAGATTCTGTCCAACCAAAACCTCTCGTCTGGCTCCTCCTCTTCACCATCCTCCTCCCCCTCGTGCCCCGTGGCAATATTGATGCTGCCGTACCCTGCTGTTGATGTCAACCCCCACTGATTGGACCCAAGTTCTCCCGCAAACACGGAGAAAAGATTCCCAACGCTTGTCTTCCGGGCTGGAGAGAATGCGCGAAAGCGACCGTATCGCAGGGAGTCGGTATCAGGAGGAGGAAGCGAACGGGTATCTGAGCCCTGTTGGAAGGCGAAGAACGAGGGCATCTACTCTAGCTGCAGGAGGGTCGCGATAACATAGGTTCCGGTCTTTTGGGAGGAAGAGCGTGGTTGGTCGTCAGATGGGGAAATTCCTGTTGGCAGCGCGACACGTCGCTGCGTCGATGTGTTGCTAAACAAGCGCAGGCTTGGTCGGTCAACAGAAAACAAAGATTGGATGAACGGCAACGACGGTAGAAGGTCACTCAAGTACTTGTCTAGTTTAACCCCAGACTTTTTTCTATTGTGTAACATTCAACCACGACCAACCACCACCATCACCACTTACTGCAACACACCACTGCAACTATGGCGAAGACAAAAAAGACTTCGACATCACAAAACACCCACAAGACCTTCCGGATCCCTAACAAGATCCACAGACAAGCCCACAATATCCGCATAAAATCCGCCCTTGCAACATCCAAACGTAAAGAAAAGTTCGATCAGAAAAAAGCAGAATCTAAAGACCCCTCCCTGCGAGAAGCCCGTCTTGCGACCAACCTTCCCGATACAATTGAGCGCAAGCGATTATGGGACGAACGTATCCCCGGAGCAGTACCTGATGACAGTGCAAAGCGACAGAACCAGAATCCTGACGCTCAGGATGAGAGCAATACTGCGGCAGCAGCAGGGGAAGGTGTGGCGGCCACGGCGGTAGCAGAAGAGGAAGCGTCTGAAGAAGCTGCAGCTTTGAAAGAAATAGAAGCGCATGAAGCGAAGCAAGCTACATTGGCGGATGATGCGGAGACAGCTATCCTCTTCCCAACACTTAATCGACCTCCCACGGGGCCTCCTCGTATTCTTCTTACTACTTCGCGCTTCAACCATACCCACGACCAAGCAGAAGAGCTCGCCAACCTATTTCCCAACACCACCTACGTGCCGCGGCACAACGATCTTGGTATCGTCGAGATTGCAAAAGTCGCCTCCAATCCCACCACGATTGATCCTGAGACGGGTGAAGTGCGAAAACCGTATTCACATCTGATTGTTGCCAATGTAGAGAGCAAGGTCATAGATGCACTGACCGTCATCGTTCTCCCCGCGGGCCCTACCTTCCGGTTCTCGGTCTCAAGCTACCTCCCTGCTAAACGCATTAGTGGCCATGGCCGACCAACCACCCACATCCCCGAGTTGATCCTCAACAACTTCTTGACCCCCCTCGGCAAGACAACTGCAGGGTTGTTCCAGTCGTTGTTCCCGCAGCAGCCAGAGTTTCGGGGTAGACAAGTGGTTACGCTGCACAATCAGCGTGATTTCATCTTTTTCCGAAGACATCGGTATGTGTTCAGGGAGAAAAGAGAGACGGAGAAGGAGGTGGGGTTTGGCCTAGATACTACTATTGCGGATGGCGGAAAGGGAATGGAGGGACTGGGCATTAGAGTGGGGTTACAGGAAATCGGGCCCAAGTTCACAATGAAGCTGCGGAGAGTGGAGAGGGGTGTCAAGAAAGATACTATGTTTGAGTGGAAAGGAAGCATGGACAAGATCAGGACAAAATTTCAGCTTTAGTCTGGTTCCGTCTGTAGGGCTTTCATGATGATAGACCGGCGGGAGATTGTTTTGTTCTCGTGTACCGAAGCTGACAGGTATATACAAAAGTCTTATAGCGAGGTAAAAGTAATGCATCATACCCTTATTTGAAGACTAGACTAGAACTCACCAACGAGAGCAGATGGTGATGGTCAAGGTAGATGTCATTTTCTGTAAGCATGCGTCTCAGGAGTTACGGACACGCCGCAGATCCTTTAGAGCTGGTATTGGTTACTTCTTTTGGCGCCTCTCTCCACTATATGTGTTTGTTCTTGCTGGTGGAGCAGAGAGAATATCTCAATTGTCAGCGAACGGTGAAGCAACATGAAAGAAAGACCAACTCTGCCAGCTAGCCTAAAGATTTACGCGCTTACCACGATGAGATGCATATTGATACTGATCCTAAATCTTCGCAATACATCCTACATGAGAATCATCGTATATATACCTAAAAGCTCAACACCATTACCCAGAAGATGGAAAAGGGTAGGAAGATTTGAAAACTTACCTGCAAATATCATTGGTTATCACTCGCTTTGACGCTATTCTCACGATTTCACTTGCACGTGGAGCCTCATTCAGATATAAGCTCATTTCCACTCCCAATGGCCACAGAAGACTTAAACAAGGTGTTAGAGTGAGGGATATCCTCCAGAGAGAGAGCTACTTTGATTCCGTTCTGGCCGGACCCACACTTGCAACCGCTCCTTGCTTTATTTCATTTTTCAACAGTCATAGCGTCAAAATTCCTGCACCTCTCCAATGAACCCATGGATTCCTCGTCCTTCGTGGCCTCCCACAGGTGATACAGTGGCTACCAAAAGAATGAACTGTGGGCCTCAATCCTCAATCCTCAATCCTGGAATATGCCAAAGGTATCTAGTCTCCTATTTCCGGATCCAGCACAATAGATGGCAACTAGAGATAATCCTGAACAGCCTTCCAACGATTTCCTGGTTGTACTGGTCTTGGAGCAATCCAAACAGGCTAGTTACTGAATCTAGCTGAGTAAATAGTATGGTAACTCCGCTGGCGACGGTTGTTTGCATTAATGATTTCCGAAAAGCACTCTCGGACAGTCCTAGGATGTGACATATACCTCTGGCCCCAAAACACGGAATTCTAAATGTCTATGGTTGATCTTAGACTGGTCGAAGAACCGGCGAATTTGTGGTACAAGTCGATGGCTCAGAAATGGTGTTTTATACGGCGTCCGTAAGAGATGAAAACCTGCTCAGCGGAACAAGACCACATGTGCGGCATAATTGGGCCGGCCGGCACACACAGAAAAAAAACCAACACGTACGGGTTTTTTCTTTTTCACTGTCCGCCCCGGCCACAGGAATGGCCGCCTCATTCATCCGTGGAGCACAAAGGAAAAGAATGTTTAGTTTGATGGCGTCATTCGCCGGTGGAAGTCCCCAGGGTGTTGTCTAAACCTGGCATCTGGTGAATGAAGAACTTATAATTATAACTGTCCGCGTACTTCAATCTCTCTCCAGTAGCAAATCTCGAATCAGAGAAGACAGATTTCTTCATTGACTGATTCGGTAGTGCTCTTCTGGTGTATGTAGAGTACAGCACAAGAAGAAAAAACAGTCTCTTGGCCACTGCAACAGGCAGCTTTAGCCTTACCTCTACCACACCAAGAAAAAGCCCCGCCGCCGGCCGAGTGATGTGCAATGATCGCGGCCACACGCAAGAACGTTGATTCCCAGAAACATCGATTCCGTTTTGGCTGGCATCTCAAAATTATGCAGCTCGTAACCAGACAATTCTGTGCATTTTGAGGTGCGGCTGAACGCCGTTGGACAGATGCGCAGTGCCAATCGTAGCTCTTTCCGGTATACCGCCAGTCCACATTGCAATCCACAGGCGCTGTGTTGACCCCACCCACCTTCCCCCTCCAGCGCTGTCGTCATAAATCTGTCACATATCGCGTGCAATTCTTCCGACTAGTGTCCATGAAGACTGGCGCATGTATAGCATGTACTATGAAAAAATACATTCCATCGTCATCACCCTTAGATTGCGGTCTACATTCACATATTACTTTTCGACTCTTCGGCATGTGGTCAGTACAGTGGGTCAGCGTGGTGTTGGTTTTGCGGGTGGGTTGTGCTGCATGCGTGCAGGGTAGCCCTTAGTTAATTCCCTCTCCTCCGAACGTCCTGGTGTCGATATACACCCCTCTCGATCGTCGATTTTCGCCTTGATCGTAAAACACTAAACCACCATAACTCAGTCACCATCCCCGAACGTCCACAGAGGCTTACAGACGCTACCAAAATTATTGTTTTTCGATCCCTGCGTCAGTTTTACGATGTCCAGTTCCCAGGAGCGGCAGCAGCAAGTTCAGCAAGGCCTTTGGACTATGGCTGGAAGAGCGGAGGGTGCTGGGCAATCGTCAACGCCGGGCGGAGGAACAGAGGACGGAGACGGCGGCGATGGCGGCAGCACAGCCGCTACCAGCACCACAACAACCAATTCCACCACCATCAACCGTAAGTCGAATGTGGACCCGCATAACAACGGTGCCCGAGCAGCCTTGACGAACGAGATAAGAAGCGAGTTTTTCAGACTCTACGGTGAGTATTTGAACTTGTCTTGCAATATAAAGTGTATCTATCTCTTAGTTTCTTTAGCGCAGGAGCTGTTCTGTGTCAGTCAGCCTGGTCTGGTTCGTCCGTTCACAAGTTATACCTGCTTGCCCCCATGCCTGTAACGGTTCTTGTATGGCTGTTGTTGCTATTTGCGTTGCGCGATGACACCTTGGAATCATTAACCGTATTGACTCCTCTGCTCTGCGTCAGAAAACGCCGACTTTCAAATCCCTGGTCTCTCCGTTCAGAACATCCTCCGGCATAAAGACAAAGATCTATACTTCGAAGGCCACGATGGATTACGAGACTTTTGGAAGCAAACCGCGGCAAGCAGACGGGAAATACTGCAACTGGCGAGAGAGGGAAAGATAAGAGTGATCCGAGGTCCTGTAGGTTTCACTGGCTGAATTTGCCCCATCCCTTCCCTACTTACTCCGTTTGCTGCCTTAAAAACAATGCAAGTTGCACGTTGGTACATAAACAGCCAACTGACATATGACGGACCTTTTGGTCCGGCTGCAGCACCCTCAGAGTAGCCATTCTCAACCACCATCACAAACATCCGCGGATGATCGATCGCAGAGTGTTAGCACTACAGATGAACCAAACGGGTCTGGTGGAAGTGGTACTAGTAGCATCGCTCCGAGTGTCTCTCAGCAGGACTCTAGAAAACGCAACCACCATGCTGATATTCTTACCGATTCTCCTACCTCAAAGCGACAACAGCAGTCGTTGATCTCCAATGGATACAACACTCCATCGATATTCTCACACAACCAGTTCCAGCCGACTCAGCCAATAATTGGCGAATCGGCTTTTTGGGGCGATCGAAATATGCCTCCCTCGCACCACGAGCAACAGCAGCGCCAACTACAGCAGCATCAACAGCAGCATCAGCTCCAGCAACAATCACAACATAACCCTCGCCAGCAATCCGGCCCGCCCGAGAGTAACACCAGGCTTCAACAACGCCAATCCCCCGCTTCCCCGCCGACTTCCTCACAAACCCCTGTCGTTAATTCTACCGCAAACCCCACCGCTATCGCGGTTCTTCTCGCAGACCTACAAGCCGCTTTTCAAGAATACGATATCAACCTGCCATCTAACCACACTTTAGTGAGACTAAAAGATGAGCGCGACCGGGCTCTCGAAAGAGCCTTACGGATGGAGCGCGAACGTGACGATGCCCTTCGAGCTCGGGATGCTGCACTAAAGATTGCTGAAGAAAGCTACGGAGAGTTGAGAGCGCTCATGGATAGCCGCGCGAGACGTATACAGGAGCTACGAAACATTCGAGATACCCGAAGCCCGGGACACCAACAAGGTGGCGTGGTATCTGGGCCACAAGAAAGGGACAGGGATAGAGACCGGGATCGTGATAGAGATCGAGATCGGGAGAGAGGGGGAATGATGGGGAACGGGGGTGGAGAGTGGGAATGACTGGTAGAAGTGCGGGGTTTGCGTGGGGGGGTTGAGAAGGATATCGGATCCAACCCACACGGATCCAACCCACACGATCGATCGCACTTGCCGTAGGACCACCAGATTTCGAAATCGACGAATTCGAATTTGTCGAAACCATTCATTACCCCCTATCTCCTTTGTCCCGCTGTCAATATTCTCACACATCAACCACTTTACTCAATTACCCAACTTTACAGATGCTTAAAGTTGAAAATGGAGAGGGCAAAGTAACGATGCGATGGAAATTATTTCATTTTGTTGGGAATTTCGTCATGGTTTGCATATTTTCGGTATTTTTGCCAAGAATTTTTGGTGTTTTGCAGGCGTTCGTTCAAACACATACCTAACATACTTGCCTACCTGTACTTCTTTTTCAGCTTTGAGAGGCGGGTTTATCGGCTTTGTATTTTTTGCTATTGGTCTTTTGCGTTTCAGCGTACTGTTTTTCGAAGCAACTATTGGCCTCATCGGCTTACTGTACTTTACTTTGTTCTTTGCTTTGTTGTCTGAAGAAGAATTCAATGATTCGTTTGACTTGAAGTGTAGATGCCCATCCATAGGCATAAGATACACAACTCAGGTACATTGGTACTTCCGTCATAGACGGCGCGGGGACGTTTGTGATTGATATTGACGTTTGATATAGGAACTTCTTACGAGAAGTACTGATGTATAGTACCTTTAGGAACTCCTCTCCATGAACGGTGGAATGGGTGTCCAAACGTAATTGAACATCGCCTTTGAGAGCCAGTAGTCTGTCAGACTACTCAGCCTGTTCCGGATCCATCCATGTTCACACCCTCACAGCACATTTACCGGACAACTCAGCAACAACCACTCGTAAACCTCATCCCAAACCTCTTCAAGAGAGTGCTTCGTACGCAGTTATTATCCAGTCATCGGGGCCTAGGAAAGAGCGGGAGAATCGGGAGAGCGGAGTCTGGTGTGCACTTCATTGGTCGACCCACGCCGCTTTCATAGTGCTTCGAGATCGGTATAGATCCTATACGAGAGCCCGCTCTTGATAGTATAGCCGTTCAAGGAGGTGGCTTCGGGAGTTTGCTCATTTCTCACGCTAATGGTGTACTCTTGACGCGGCTCTTATCGCTGGTTAAGTTCATTGAGTCTTCTAGACTTCCGCCGAGTGATAGAACGTGTACACGCAATGTCTCCAGCTCCATTCCGACCTCTCAAACTATAGCGAGCTCTTATACTAACTAATTACCACCTGTAGTAGTTATGAACGCAAGAACGATGCAAAAATTCATCAGCGCCCGGTGAGGCTGGAGCCCGCAGATACTTGCCCATTCCTTTTTAACCCATTCCTCTTTTGTGGTATGCTATTGCTAACAGCCGACGGATACAGGGCTTTGAGAACAGCACTTCCCTTGAATGCTATTTGAATTAAACCTTCTTATTCGAAATGCCCGGATATCATCGATTTGCTCAGGTTACCGAAAACTTGCAATCAACAGAGCCTTGAGATTAATGGTAAACCTGGTACTGTCCAATGACTGGGGCTTTGGGAACATCTTGAGGGGGGAAGTGGGGGGAGGTAGCTTCGGACTTCATAGGGATTTTCAACAAGCTTATCCCGATTATTCAAAGTCTCTCAAGCTGAACGAAATTAATATTCAAGCCGGGGAAACGGTGGAATCTGCCTCAGCGGAGGAAATAGCGTTGAGTACGAGTTGAGATGTCCCGGAACTTGAGCCCGAGGCCGACAAGGCTGTGACGACTACAGGTCAATATATCCGGGAATGTTTTTGAGAAGTCCCGGGAGAGCTGTGGCCTTGCGAGTGATAATCTATGGTCGGCGGTTCGATAGGATGGGCTATTGCAATCGCAGCCGCATTTGATGGCCGCGGCGATTATCTGGAATATATCGAAACGGGAAAACGGATGCGAGTGGAACGATAAGGATATGACCAAGGGGTACATAATTCTCTCGATTTTAGCTGCGTCGGAGATTATGTGGGTGAAGCGACTTCTAAAAGAAGGATGCCGGCGGTAACTTGTGGTCTCGAGAAAACTGTTCTCCATAGATGGTGATAGCAATTACAACATGCACCTTATTCCTGGGTGCATGCAACTGGAAAGGCGGGCCTGGCCGTCGGATTCCACTGCAAATAATGGCGAGTAACCGAGTCGAGCGCGATAGTGTGGTGTGCGGCACATTGCGGTGAATCTACCGTCTCCTCTTTATCCCATTGATTATCCGCAGGAATGTATGGACACGTACCCGTTTTTGATCACACCCAAGATGTTTCCTCTATCACATGTGCGGATAGGCGCACCACACCGTGGATACCAAAACTCCGGGCGATGGGCTATTCGTCTATATGGACTATATCGCTCCGCTTCATTGCATCCATGGAAATGCGTAAGGCGAATTTTCGCCCTGTCTCTTTGATTCTCTACAGGCGTATCCCATCCTAACCATATCCGACCACCTTAGAATGCGAGGTTAGATATTTTGGGCACACTGGTTGATAGTGCAGTGATGCAACTGGTGAAAGCAAATTACTTTGATTGGTCTGGTGTTTGACAAGACGTCGATTTACGAAATCATGAAGTTGGAAGCTGGAACGAGTGATATATGGTGATACTAATATATACTGAAGTACTGACTAGTTATTCTGCCATCAATCACCCCGGGGGATGGTTTCTCACTAGTTTATGTAGCATGAGCCTTATCCCCCAAACGAAGTTCAAACAGCCGTGCCCATCGAAAGCCTATCATAAACAAAGAAACACTCCCGCCAAAGCACTTTGCAGCACGAACAAGTCCCAACTAGGTCCTTCAAAGATTTTCACTCCTTTGAGCTGCGCAGCTGCTCCATTCATCGATCCACTTTCTTAGGACCAACGTCACTGGCGTAACCTCAACACCCTCATTCACATCCTGCATTCCATCTACCTTTCCTCTTTCCATTCCGGGCTTTCCAGCACGCCCCTCCATCGGAACATTCTTCACTTCCTCCCCATAAACATAGCCCCCATCTCCCCTGCCAGGTGAACCAGCACCTTTCTCACCTTCAATGGAGACAGTGACCCTCTCACACTTCTTCCCAGTACTCTCGACGAATCTCATCACCTGCTCAAACTCTTGTTCCGAATAAAATTGCAGAAACGTACTCTCTCTCCCATGAAGTCTAACACTGACAGCACCATAACGGATGCGTACATCTTCGTGACATACTTCTTGGAGGAGAGAAAAGATGGATGGGAGAGTGAGTGTACTGAGGGTGGGTGAAGTTAAGTGGACAAAGGAGGTCGTATTGTTGCAAATGACGAGGACTGGAACCAAGATTTGGGATGCGTCCGGAGAGTAGTAGCGGGTTTGGGAGCTAGAGGATGGCGATGTGGCGTCGGAGTATGTGTTTGCTGTAGTAGATGAGTTGCGTAGCTGGATGGAAGGGTTTTTCTTTGGAATCATCGTTGGATTGGGGGAAGCGGATGTCGGACGTGGAGGGATTGAAGGTACCCTGAGGTAGCACAACCTGCTGGTACAATCAGGGTGGGCGTAAGAGTAGGAATTGGTTGGGATGACAAGGTGAAACGAACGTCGATTGAACTGTCGGACTTTCTTGTTATGCCGTCATGAGAACATCACTCGTATCAGCCGCAACCACTGCCTTGAGAATCTAAGCAATTTGAGCGTTGGGGTTCGTGTGGCCGGAGCTATATAGGGGAAGGATATCAATTTGTTCGATATAAGTTTGAAAGTAGTTGTGAATAGAGTGTAATATCAAATTACTTCACCCATTCCCATTCCCCATCACCAATGCACATTTGTATTATACACCCTCACGATGGACATCTCTTACTCAGCGTCCATTTCCTCCAAGCGTAGTTTCGATGATATATCCGAAGCAATGCTAGCTTCCTTGTCGACCATCTCTACCAGTGCGCTGACAATGTTTTCCTCAATCCCAATCTTTCCTAACTCTTCGAGATGCTTCTTTGGATCCACCTTTCCGACATATCTTGTCTTCAATTGGTCTTTCGTAAGTTCACCCTCCTCCTTCACCCGTTTTTCGTATTGCTCGGCCAACCCAACCATCTTCTGTAGCCGCTCCTGGTTCTCTTGAGCCGACACCTTGAAGTCCTTCATTGTCAGGGAGTCAGTCCATACTGTCTTGTGCAGGTTCATGAGCATATTCTCCTCCAAGTGAGTCTTGCGATAGTTAATTAGGATAGAGTAATAATGCCGGTTGAGACCATGGATGAGAGCCTGGATGGAAGGTTTGTTGAGGTGACCTAAGTTAGATGTGGTTTGGCGAGCCTCATGACCAAGGACGTAGGCTTGGGGGTTGATTAATCGGAAAGCGTCGATCACAACCTTGCCTTTGACAGATTGAATGGGATCGATGACGACGGCGACGGCACGAGGGGTCAACTGCTCGAATGATTGTTGCGTGTTGATATCGACACTGGAAAGCCAGCAGCCAAATCCAGGATGTGAATGGTACCAACCGACGACAGTTTCCGGCCTGAGCAAAGTGTGATTAGAAATAATACTGTACAGAGGTGCGGGACAGCAAACCGTCCTGTCTGTTTCAACATATCCATCATTTTTGTCTGGAAAACGGGGTCCACCGCTTCGACCGATACGCCCGTACCACTTTGAGGCATGGCGAAGACCTTGGTAACTTTCCATCAGCGTCCGGCGACTCCTAAAATGACATTGTACATCTCTTACATCTACCACGCGTACAGTGTAGTCATCTACGAACTCTCCCAACATCAAACCCATGACTTCCATGGGTACACCTGTCGCAAACTTAGCATCCGGAACTCGAGGTCAAGTTTCCAAGGTTGCGACACACCTGCTCTTCCATGTCTCAACATCTTGAGCAGCGCCAGAGACGAAATGTAAACAGTCTCGGAGTTATCTATTACCGGTGCGTCCTAAGAGCCGGAACATCAGAATCGGTACCATAATAGACTTAAAACAGCACAGATAGCTCCAAGCGGGCCGATAAAAGCTTTTGTTGGTCTGGCGATGAAAGAACGATGGGCAGTAAACGTACCATTCCCGGTGGAGCACCTCCCATCCCACTCATCTGCTGGGCAAACATGCGGTTGAACCGGTCCATAGAGTGAAAATTGCAAACTGGAGAAAGCTGAGATGTGTAGAATCGAGTGGACGGCGATTAGGTAAGATTGGAGATAGATGATGGATGAATGTAGATGATAGATAGACGTGATGTCTTGTGGTTCTTTTGTGTTACCTTGAGATCTAGAGCCGTCAGTGCTAATGTTGAAGGTTGAGGCTCTGCAAGAACTCAACTGCACGTGATAATGGTTGTTCCCAACTCTACGTAAGACCTTCTCTATGGTTGCTCACAGCCCAGCTGGCTGCAAGGTTCCAGCAATAGCTCAACTCCGATCTACGGTAGCTTTCAGATATTTCCCCGCATTTCCGCTCCCCAAAACGAACTACATGTCCAAGAAACACAACGACGGTCTTGACGACCTTTTCGCCGGCCTTCCCGACACAACCTCTGCTCCCTCAAAACCTCCCGTTGCTGCGGACGACCCTCTTGCCGAGTTAAACGAACTGGAGTCGTTGGCTGAGCGCCCCAAGCCCACTGTTCTGTCACGTCCAGGTACGCCTCGATCAGGACCAAAACGAAGCCTTGAGCGTAGCCGTACACCTGGCTCTGGGTATGGTCTTCCAAGCGGCAGAAATAGCACCGAGGTGAAGAGACCAGCCGAGAAAGGTTCTACTTCCTCTAGGTCTTCCCCGCCTCAGAAGAAGGCAGAACCTGCGCCTGCCCAAGAACAGAGCGGAGGATGGGGTTGGGGAAGCATATGGTCTACGGCAACCACTGCAGTGAAGGCGGCGGAGGGGATTGTGCAGGAAATCCAGAAGAGCGAGGAGGGGAAGAAGTGGGTATCTCAGGTGAAGGACAATGCTGATGCGTTGCGCGGTTTGGGTATGCACCACTCTCCTACTTCATATGCCGGGTCTAAGGATATGCAGCTGGCGATGTTCGTTTGAAAGCTCTGCCAACGTTTACCAACATCTTGCACCACCTTGCACCACCGATCTCGAGTCATGAGCAGCTACGGATCCACATAACTCATGATCTGCAAAATTATCCTTTTGTTGAGACAGTCGTGTTTGGAGTTTTTGACCGGGTAATGCAGCAAGTTGAGGGAGGCGACCTGTTGGTTGTTCAGAGAGGAGGTGGTTCGAAGCCTCGTTCTTCCTTAGATGCAGGTCCATTCGGCGGAGGCCCATGGTGGAAGGCTATGGAGAAGGTACTCAGTTGCTCTTTTTCTTATACACTTGAAATTCCTAAACTAATTTCCGAAGCGCGAATTGAACGCAACCAATGGTCTGCAAGAAGGCATCAAGCTTGCTCGCGCTACCGCCGAGTCCTACGCCACCGAACATACAAAAGCAGCTGCCGCGCAATCTACAGTCTCTTCCCAAAACCCGACCCGTAAATCTAATATCTTCCTGGCGATCCAGCCTACCATCCACACAACGAATGACTTGGTCGCCTCGGTTACTGACGAAAGCTCTGGACATGGCGAGAAGGTCGTTTCTTTCGCTATCCACCTCCATGACCTTGAGCATAACATCTCATTCTCGACGCTTTCGCAGGCATTACCTTTGCAGTGGTTGGAATGGCTCGATTCGCCTCCTCCCGCTGATGTTGAACCTGGCGAATGGGCGCTTCCGGAGGTTATCCAAGACATCATGCGTGCGGGGGGCGTGGATCCGCGAGAGTGGGTTGTGGAGTGGGTTGAAGAGGCAGTGGGTCTTTCTGTAGGCGTGGTGGCTCAGAAGTATATTGCAAAGAGGATGAGGGTTGGGGAGGCGGGGGAGATGGGACAGGTTATGAGAAATGCGGTAATGGAACAGGCCGCCGGGGAAAAGGATGAGGTTGGGAAAAAGGATGAGGATGAGGAGGACGACGATGAGGATGAGGATGACGACGACGAGGACGACGAGGACGACGATGAAGAGGATGAAGAAGAGGATGATGAAGAGAACAACGCTACGAGGAAGTAACCGGAGGTATCTGTACGAGAATGTTATGAAAGGTGTTCCGAGTGGTTATTGTCATGTTTGTGGTATTTATGTCTTCTGTATGAAGCATTTCTTAACGTAATGTCGATATATGCTCCTGGTGTTCTATGCAGGCCTGGGTATAGATGAAATCGACTAAATGTAGTGATCTGTTTGGTTAATGGTGAACTGGTGCAATTACTCTTCCACAATTATGCCGCACCGTCCTCCTCACAGTCGACCGGTTTGCCTCTAGTACCCGTATCCCAAAAACGACCAACGCTAAAATCATTTCGTTCGTAAGCCATTTTGAACGCCATGATGATAAACCAGATTCTCATATCCCTCTCCCGCAATTACGGCTTCTTGGGCTCTTCCTTCGTCGTCGCACTCCTCTTTGAATCGCGTTTTCCACCAGCTAGCAGCTCCAGATGTCCGGCGCGCGCGGCAAGTCGCTTTTCAGTGTTAGCGGTGAGTTGGCCGGACAGTTTCTGTTGAGATATAAAATTTAGCATGAATTGGAATCTTAAGATTGAAATCATAAGAAGTAACATAGGAACATCGCCCAAGGGAAGGTGAGAATTCGGCAAACTATCGCAGGCAGGCGAGCGGAAATAAGGAAAGGAGTAGTTAAGGGAAATTTGGCAGGAGGAATACCCTTTGCGAGTTTTCTCGCGCGGCGTTTTTGGCCTTGGGAGCATAGGAGCGGAGGCCTTTACGGATCACACCAGCATTTCTAGAGAGCAAGAATTAGCAAGACGATGCGGTGATAGCGCAAAATGCCTGCGTTGTCTGGCGTGGAGGATATAAATGAAGGGAGGGTTGAGACATACCGGACAACCTTCAATTTGCTAGACTTTAGAGAAGTGACCTTCGATTTCTTGAGAGGAGCTTGAGGCATCGTTGTTGTCGTGTTGCGGGGTTGTGAAACTGGTGTACTTTATTTCCGATCAAAAAAAGATAGTGTTCTAGCGTGACATGTGGAAAATACCGACGAACTCGTGCAACGTCAGGGATCAGCTACCCGGCTTCGAGAATCTTTAAATCCCTTTCAGCCTCGCACATGAAATTAATGCTTACTTGTCTTCACTTATATTTAGTTCCCGAGGCTTCGAGTCTTTTGGTATAACACTCGCCGAAATTCCCCATCGGTTTTGTCCTTCGCGCGACGACTGTTGCACACTAGCGCTGTCTTGGCGCGTGTGTCTCGTCTTTCTGAGTTCTGTCATAATATCTAGTTTCATCATAAGCAACACCAACGCTTCTCGTCAACGTCGTTTTGTTATTTGTGGCAACAAGGTCATCGCAGTTCCTGTCTACTACTTCTTAATAACTGGCCTGTCGAGAACAAAGGTCTGGCTGGCCTTTTGCTTCCCCACCGCCTCAGTTATCCCTAGGGGAAGTAATTCCACCGGATTACACAGGGTTAGGGAGTTCCCGGGGATTTGATTGACTGGTGGCTGAAGAATATAATCTCTACGCAAACTATCGAAACGAGGAATGGGACCGACAGAATCCTCTTCAACAGCCTAAACGAGCTATTGAATTGTGAGTATCAGTTACTTCATACCTAAGTACTTAGGTTGGTACTCACCTTTTGCTTTGGTCCGCCGGGGAAAAGCGCTCTTCATTCTGTCTGCATTGCACTATATGTATGACAACGTGAACCTTTCCCATTGTTTTTCACCCCTCTAGGCGACCCAACTTCCCTCATCCTTATTTTTTATCTTCACTCAAAGTTCATCTCCTGATTGCTATCGAAACCCTCTTATTCTAGGACAGCTCGCCTCATTTTTCCCAGTAAGTTAATATATTCACGGTGCCCACTGCATCTTCTCCTCTTTCGTGGCGGTGATCTTAGTGATGGCAATCGAAAACTGCAACATCACTTCTCATCTCTCGGCCAACTCAGTTTTTTGGTATTTGTCTGACTCAGTTTTACAGCCCAATAGCACTTTCGTTGTCAATTTGTCTTTCAGGTACGTTGATGAATTCTTTCCTTGGTTTCCCGGTTATTTTCTTGGCGATTATTGGCAATGTTTTTGTTCAGCAGTACTTCTAAACGGGGTCTATTCATTTCCTTGCAACGTATGATTACTTTAGTGTTCATCTGACATAGTTTTCCTATGCCCTTACCATCGTTTACCAAATAGTTATTTTACTTCAAGTTATCATGATTACTGACTACGTTCAGATATAATGGCACCTACCAAGAACAAGAAGTCCAATGTCAAGTTCGTTAAGAAGTCTAACAGCCAGAGAGCTGCTGCTCAGGCATCCAAGCAAAGGGTCGCACCTGGCAAGCCTGCCACTGGTGTCTCTAAGAAGAGGTCTAGCACCTCGGGCGCTGCTTCGTCTGAACAGCCCACGAGTGGTCCCGAAGAGGCCAAAGACCTCGACAATACGACTCTCGGTCCTTTGAACTCTGCTCGTGGTCGTACTGGGGTTTCTCAGACCAGTGATGGCTCCTCCAGTGCACCTAGGAGGAAATGGGCAGATGTTGTTCTGGGTCCTTCGGAACCCACACTTCCTAGTCATAGGCATTTCGTAATCGGTAATGCTGTTGTCGGAGACAAGACCTATCCTATTTCTATGGGAGATGATCTAGACAACTTAGATGCCATGTCTCACTTTGACTCCCCCATACCTACTGTCGGTGGTTCGCCATATAGTCCGGATAAAATTCTTGCTGAAGCTGATAACATTTTGGCTCGCACTATTGAACTTGGGGCTGAGTCCGCTATTGAGGTATGGTCCGCTTGTGAATTTAGTGACTTAGATTATCTGACTATCATGTAGAGTCCGAAACCTTCAGTATATTATCACAATGGATCCCCCTATTTCCGTAAGGTCGCATCTCCAACACCTTCTTTCAAGTCTGTTGAGGTGAGGTCCAAGTCTGCGTCTCCAATCAGACTTGTTTCGAGCCCCAAAAATACTTCAATCATGGAAGAACATTTCCGAAAAGCTTTCTCCTATCCTCCTCCAGATGTTATTCACCCAGCCCAGGCCATAGGTCGCAGTTCCGAAGACCCACCTATACGTAGTATTGATGATGGAATTATTCCTGCACCGGATAGACATACCAACGTTGATGACAGCGAGGATCCCGGGTCACTAGTTGATATGGCTGCCGGTGGTATCTCTACAAGAATTCGATCTCCTGCACCAACCACAAATGACAACTCTGGTGTTCACAAGTTCTTAGGAGAGACTTCTGGCAGTATTACCGGTTTCTCGGCTGTTAATAGCATCAGCAATTCTTCCTTTGGAGTAACTTCACCTAGTGCGATATCTACCGCAGCTCAGAATGTTGGTTACCAGTTTCCAGTATCTAGCGGCATTTCTACGTTGGAATCTGCGCATATTCCACCTGTGGCGATTTATGGCCACGGATTTCCGGGTTCTAAGGCCCCAAATACTCCCCCCACCACTAGAAGCGTGGTTAGCCCCGTGTCTATGGTAAAGAAATTAGCGGGTGAATATTCCGCATCGATAACAGGCCCCAAATTTGGTCACTCAATGTTTTCAGAAACCGCACAGAAGATTGTCGCAGATACACCACTGACCCAAACCGAACACTCATCGCCGACGCTACTCCCATGGCCAAATCACGATGCTCAAGTCCAAGGAGAGATGAATGCTATTACTGCCGGACTAAACACGACTATACCGTCAGTGCAGACCGGCCCCGCCACCAACACACATACGCCTACACCTAATTTGACAGCATCCCAGAACGCTGAGGTCGAGATGGAGGATCGGATTATCATTAAGCAGGAATGGCCTACTTTGCAAGACGCTATGAGGAGTTTTCTGTCACCACAACCACCAAGCGGAAGGTTGGGGAGCCTACAGCCAGAGAATGAAATTGTGGCTCGTGATTTTTACGGAACGGCACAGAAGAGCGCCACAGCTCAAATACAGACATACGCCGCAACGCCGCCAAGGAGTATTGATCCTGGATTTATTGAGTCAGGGTCTCAGATTTCGACGGACATATCGCTGCCAGCCCCAACCATCACGACTAGCGTGTCATCAGGATCAGCTCAGAACGATGCAGCTGCTGAGATAGCCGAACAGTCAGCGAGATTCAGCAGCCCCTTGTCAGACCTTAGCGAAAAAGATATGAAATTTGAAGATATCGATGATTCACAAACCATTCAGGTTGCAACAGTTACCACCACCCCAAGGTCGACTCGAAAAGTCACACAGCAGGTGAAAGGAACGCGAGGGAGGCGAAACTCTGCACCAGGAATGACGAAGACCAATACCTTGTCATCCGGACCGGTTGGAAGCTTGACGACAACCCAGAGCGATACAATCCCAATTGATATTGATACGGAGGATGCTGGCCGAACCGTTGCTCGCAGCATCTCGAATGACCAGTTTGGGATCTTTAGAGCGGTCGACCAGGTCCCCGATCAATCAACACCCTACAAACGCAGTCGGAGGGGCAAAAATGTTGCGAACTCCAGCAGCGCACGTCAAGCACCTTCTGGATCGGACCCAAGTGGTGGACCTGCACGAAATACCCGCAAGAGGAAGCAGCCACCAGTTACCCCAGCTGCACCCACATTGGCTGCCAGTAGACCCGCTCGAACTGCGGCAATTAGGGCGAGAGAGGTTATCCACGACGTAGCCACCGGACGCCGGTCGAGGTCGTCAACCGCAGAGCCAAAGGAGGAGGAGAAACCTGAGCTATCCGTACTTCCACCGACAAAACGGCGAAAGACAAACCGAGATCGATCCAATACACCAGATACGAAACTACCTAAGGTGGAAGAACTGGAAAAGAAGTCTGAGCAAGGGTCCTCAGTTCCTGCGCTGCGCAAAACGACACGCACGAGACGACAGACACAGACTTTTCCTCCGCAGCCTCCACCAACAGCGACTCCGCGACGCGCAACAAGATCGGCGGGAATGATTACGACGACTGACACGGGATCTGGAAGTTCCATACAGGTGGAAACCACGCCGCCGGAGGATGTGATTATGACAACAGAAACAGGTACTGGAAATTCCATGAAGGTTGAAACTGCGCTGCTGAAAGCTGTGATTACGACGACAGAAACGGAATCCGGAAGTTCCATACAGGTGAAAACCACGCCGCTGGAAGATATGAACCAAAAACCTGTTTCCCCGACCCAGTGCGAAGAACGACCAAATTCCCCTTCTCCTCACCGACTAGTCGAAGTACGAACTCCACCATCTCCAGCTCAACACAAAGAGGTACAACTAAAGTCACCCTCCGCAACATTACAAAAAGAGGGGGAACAAAAGTCCTCTTCCATCCAGCATGTCGAAGAAGTGCCAAAGTCACCCTCTTCGCCCCAGCAAGAGGAAGAGAAACAAAAATCACCTTCTCTAGCCCTACAAGCTGAAGGGATTCAAAAATCACCTTCTCCAATCCTACAAGTCGCAGAGATTCCAAAGCCCTCTTCTCCAATTCAACAAGAGAAGGTACACCAAAGATCGCCCCCACCAAAACCGGCATCTCCTACCCAACAACTTCTTCAGGAGGCAAATGTTCCCCGGACTGGCCAACCGGTAAGTTAAACTCTTCAAATACCTACCGTTTTAGGTATCTAAATCTTGATAGACTACTCGTCGACGCTTGACCCGGGATCAGGAGCACGACATGCTTCTGAGGGAAGCAGATGAATCCCTCTCGTCATACCTCGCCGAGGACATGCCAAAGAGTGGGAGGGTCATCGATGAACTTGGATCACATGTGGCTCTAGTTAAGGATTTAACTGTCAATGAGAGTACCACAATAATTGGCCCGCAAAAGGAGCGTTCTGAGAAACCTGGATCACCAGAAATTTTGACTAGAAACCCAATTGCCGATGAGACTATCGGCCCGCAATCAGAACATTCTAAAAAGCCCGGATCACCTACGGTTCCAGCTGGGGGCCCAATTGCTGATGAGACCGTCACAAGAATTGACTCGCAAGCAGAACGATCTCCCTCTCCTCCGTCCCCATCGACCTCTGCTTCCTCTGAACGCAGCGTCGCCATCACCCTACGGTTAAGTTTAGACGCCCTGAGAGACTTTTCAAGGGCTGCCTCACCGGTCGAACCGGATATCTCCGGTGAAGTAGTCGCTCTTATTGAGGAACCCGATGCCTTGGAGGCAGCCAAAAATCTTGTGGATATCTCAAACAAATTCCTAGTCGCCTCCCCCCCCCCTGCAAGGCCTCCCGCCGCTGTGGAATTGGGTCCTAATTGCGCACTGTGTAGCAGAACTCTGGGAGAAATCAAGGCCATCCGAGAAAGCGAAGGACTTTTACCAGTCTCGGATGATGTAATTCTTGCTGAGCATGTGGAATTGTGCCTTGCATATACCGGGGCGGATGCTGATTTTGGAGACGATGATTATTCACCCCCTGAATCAGTGCCTGAACTAGGGCTCGAGGATGATACTGAGGTCGAGTCGATCGAAGTTTCAGAAAACTATGGCAAAGATGGGCATCCCACTCGTGTCCTTCCATACTACATTCGAGACGCTCTAAATACCGGCAATGCCACTCTCTTTCCTCCACTTCCCTCCCTTGATGAATTTCGGCAGCTTCTCGCCGATCCCGAACTCACGCCAGAACAGCACATGGCAGTGGAAGAAGCCTTGGTTTTCTCGATGCATACAACTCAAGAAGAATGGCACTTGCTTGAACAGCTGGCATGTACGAAGGGGGCAGCCGCTCCCAGGAGGGCCCGCAAGGGTGCCAAAATTCCACCTCGCCGACGCGAACCTTTCAAACCGGAGGACCCCGCCGTGTACGAGGAACAAAAGGAAGCTGCTCTCTATAGCTACGATAACTCGTCAAGCAAATATTCGATGCGCCGGGAAGGTCTTCGAACCAGGCAAAAGCACCTTGACCCTATCGTTGTCCCAGGCTATGAATATACGCCGGGAGTTCCACAAACCATGGAGCCTAAGCTTACAAGAGGTCGTAACAAAAACGAAGCCTCCTCGGTACGAGCAACAACCACACCAGCGCCTGCCCATGTGACAGTGTCTTCCAAAGTTCCGGGACCAGCAACAGCAGCCAACAGTGGTAGATCCACCCCCGCAGTCGTGACTGGGGATCAACCCGTCAAACGCGGACCAGGAAGGCCCCGGAAAGATGGCCTCGCCCCTGGGTCAAGGCCACAGGCGGCAGCTACATCGGCAGCCGCCACATCTTCAACATCTGCACCGACATCGGCGCAAGTTTCCCAGAGTGTATTTAAGATATCGTTCGGGAAGCAGGGCCGCGAGTCAATGAAGGGAATTTTAAGCCGGGATGTATCGCCAGGGACCTCTCATCCCTCGACACCAGCCGACGGGCCTCCTTCTACAGCCAATGGTGATTCAATCAAACAACCCGCAGATGAGCGTAGTAAGGTTGGCGTGCCCCGCGGTACAGTTGCAGCTACTGGGACTGGACGTAAACGTGGGCGTCCGAAGAAGGCGGATGTTGCAGCTCTTGTAGGTCCGCCGCGCTTGCAGCTCAACATCCCTACTATAGGTAGTAGTCAGTTTTCTTCCTTCCCTATTGCCAATGAAGCCCACGGCACGGGTGTGTCCCGGAGAGGATCTACGGCTTCCGACAATGACACGCAAAGGCCGGTTCGGGGGAAGACGTACAAGACTCCAACATCAATTGAAGCCCCCCTACCGAAACCAACAATGGAAGAGGAATTTAAAGCTGCTGCTTCCTCAAACCTGGGACCTAGGGTGAGAAAACGGCGACTGGATGATGGAGACCTTACTGAGGCCCCTACTGCTAAGAAGAGTCGGAGGAATGAAGTTGCTTCTACTAGCGCTGGATAATTTGGGGTTGATTTTGGGGAATCACTTTTGGGGCAGAGGGAGTGGTTTAGTGTCGTCGAGAGTTAAATGGGTGGTAATTTTCTTTTTGCTCTTAGTATAGGTGCATGGGGTTGTTTTTGGTGTTTTGGTTGAGATAGATGGATGGGGTTTCTGTTTAGAGTGTATGATTATGGTGTTTTTGATGTCGTTGATGTGGCTTGGAGTGGGTTTGCATAAACAGATGTGGGATTTGCCTTACTGTTGGAATACAATTTTGAATTTGGCCTTTCAAGCCGTAGTTGTGTGGAATTGCGAGATCAAATTCTCCATATCAGTCAGGGAGGTGAATGTGTATTCTTGATCAAGGTTCAACCATTGCCATACTAGGGATAGATGTTCTGTATGTTACATCTGATATGCCCAGTTCCCCACGGAATGAATTTGTGAATCTCAACAGACTGTTACAGTAAATAGCTAGTATTGGACACGAGTACGTTGGATGCACAATTGCCACTTACCACTGCTGTGTGCAAATCATTACTTATGCGGTGTATGGTCTCCCTGAACTTGGACCCCAGAGCTCTAGCACAGGTAATATCACCGTATACACATACTCATCATCACCATATGCATCCTCCTCTGCAATCTCAGGCGGCGGCCGAAATTATTCCTCGGATACATACTAGAGCATGCGTCCTCTGTCCAAAATGGAACTGTTTAGTTGTTTAGTTGCATCCCCTTGAATGATGAAAATTGATACTACGGACTGGACCCAAGAATTCTCGCTAATTTAGCCATTAGTAGAATGATCGACTGTAGATCTATCAGTACCTGTGCAAGAATTCTCACCCACATTGGCCCGGAGTCCACATACTCTGCCGCTGGCCGCTGCTCCCGCACGGAGACGGGAACAATCTTGATAGTGTATCTCCAGGAAAGGGTATTTACTGGGCTCCGTCACGGAATCTAACAGATAGGTACTGTGACATGTCGTTCTTCGGGGGTGCACAGGGAAGATCGCCGCTGTGACGTCTTGAGGTAGAAACACGTTTTGCTGCAACAAGTGATATCATATTATAGGTTAAGATAGTACCCCCAAATAAGTAGGCTTCTGCCTGGTACAGAATTTTTCGATTTCTCCTCGTCCTCTCGGTATTTTTGTGGATAGCATGCTCCGTAGGGCCTAGGGGTGATGTTATCAGATGGTTTAAACCCGGGCTTCGGGATAGAATGCGCATTAATTGCGGCAGCTTTTTGGATGCATGTAAGGCCTTCCTTCTTGGTAATAAGACCTTCATGCACACCTTGTGGGAAGGCATGTGGTGAGTGTTTTTCGTTGAGGAGGTGTACAGCAGAAACCCTAACCCGGGTACGGATATCACTGGAGATCCCGCCGCACCAAAGGTGCGGATTTTGTTGCATATATGGTTTATCTCCCTGACCCTCCAAGAAACACCAACTGAACGCATCCCCAATTCCTTATCAGCATGCCAGCTTCAGGTAACATACAAAGTGTAAGGAACAGGGTAAGAGGCCTAGCAGTCCCAGGCATAACCTAGGAATGCCAGCATAAGTAAACCAAAATATCTTAACACCACCACTCCGAACAACGTCATGAGTCATCAAAACATCCCGTTCCAGAAGGCAAAGCAAAAACCGAGACGCAGAACAAAACACAGACTAGTACTCCCCCCCAATATGCAGTCGCTTAAAGGCTTGTTCAAACTATAATCCGCTGATCAAAAATAGTCCAACGACTCGCTCGCTTTGTAAACAAAGGTATATCCAAAAGCATAAGTCGTCAACATCATAATAAATCCCCTTGAATCGTTAGTATCATGACAATCATCGGCATTCATTCATCAACACGTTTCTTCCTAATGGGCTTCCCCTCGAGATCAAGAACGACATTATCTTTTCTCCTCTTTCCCGTCAAAACTTCACCAATCCGTCTCCATCCCACAAACTCAACCACAAATTTTGTTCCTTTGATCCTCTTTGTAACCCTTCCATTCTTTTTCTCCTCCTTGTCCCCGGTAGACGCCCTCCTAGACTTTAGATCGTCGAAATATCGAGTGCTCCGTTCACTAGGCGCGGAAAGCACATGCTCTAGATCCCCGCCATCGTCCCGAGCAAGAGAGACGCGTTTTGGCATCCACCAAGGATGTAGCTTTGATTCGCGAACTTTTGACGGGACGTCAGAAACGCTGGGACGTTTCGGTTTGGAAGTGAAATCGCCGTTGGGTTCAACTTCTGCAACGGCGTCTTCGGGAATGGAGTTTGACGAACTGGTTGCGCCGCTAGTTGCCCTGCGAGATAGGGTTGTTGGGTGACCCAATTGTTTCTCCTTTTCGGCAGTACTAGAGAGTGCTAGGGGAGTTGCTGGGATAAGCTTTAGAGCTGGAAGGAGGGTATTTGGAGCGGGGTTGGAGACATCGGTAGGGGAGGCGGCGGCGGAGTTCGGAGGCTCGTAGATTAGGATAACTCGTTTTCCTTCAGTACCATTTTCGTCAGTGGGTTTAATTTTGTCGCTAGCGGGAGGATCGTGGGGTTTGCTATTTTGTGCTGTGCGGTCGCGAATTTCTTGCATCGAGTCGACAAGTGAAGAGCCACTGGAGGTTTCGACAGCGATTGGGGTCTCTTTCAGAGGTTCCTCAATGGCATCCTCAAATATTTCATCACCGCTGTCCTCTTCCGTTTCGACTGGTAAGCTTGCTATAGCTTGAACCGCTGGTTTATTGCCTACTTCCACGTCGACCGGTAGACTTGCCACAACCCGTACTGCTGGTTCACTGCTGCCATCCACCACTTCGACGGGTAGATTCGCTATAGCTTGTACTACTGGTTTAGGACTCTCCGACCCCTCAGTTGATATGAGGCTTTCTGGCCTCTCACTCGTAAAGCTTGAAGCGCGCGTTGCCCATGGAGTAACTTTTTTTCCTGACTTGGCTAGCACCCGAGCTTTGCCCTTTACATCGGCACTCTTTGCGTTGGAGTTGGCGGTGGCGTTATTGTTGCTGTAGCTACTGGCCCCGTCAAGCAAAGCACCTCCGTGCTCACTATCCTCATCATCGGAGCTAACTACCGTACTGGCTGGCGGTGAATCAGGTCTACGAATGTTGATAGGCTCGAAGCCGACAACCTTAGCTCGACCGACTGGGACCCCCTCATCAAACGATATGGGAGACTGTGGGATCGGAACACCCGCTGATTCAAATTCCATCACCCCGCTTGACCTACGCCCGGTCTCAACCCCCGCCGCATCCTCAAAATATGCGCTCTTCGGGCTACTCTTTAATTGTTTCGGATGGTGTAGATGCGCGGAATTCCGTCTGGGTTTGAGATGAGAGACGTTAACAATAACAGTTTCATCGTCCGAAGCGACAACTGGAATACTGGTGCTGCTCGCACCAGATACACTCCCGCGAATCCGTCGCAACCGCTTGGGTGAGTAATCCGACCGACCGGGACTTAGATCCTCGATGTCACTATCGTCCCGTTCGGGTGTTTTTGGTTCTGGTACGACTCGGCGTAGAGGTGGAATGCCTGGTTCGCTCGCGATCATTGCGGTGTATAAAGTTACTCCTTCCATATGTGGTGCAGGACCCGAGGACTAGGAAACATTTGGGATCGCAACTCGACTTGGGAACGGACGCCCGTTCTCGAAGGCCAGCGGTGGATAGGTGGTTTGCGGCGGTATGAGGGAGGATTTGGAATCGAACGGGTGTTGTAGAAGATGCTACTGCTTCGGGGATGTGAGTTGGGAGATGCGGAGATGTCGTGGGACGCACTGGGCGGTTAGAGGTTGGGGCTACGATATGTGTTAAGCGTTACGCATGCACAGCTACGAAGCAGCAGCGAGATGCGCAAAATCAGAGAATATAATAATACAATAGTGAATGCGATAGATTTTGATTTACTCGAACATCTTAGAGGTCAGAATATTAAACAAGTAGGTAAACGAGGGATAGGTGTCGAGTAGGTTTTCGGAATTCGCTGGAATGTCTAAGAACTAGAATACTAGTTGTACTGACCAATTGAATAACGTCTTGGGGCAACAGCATTCTGATTTTGTGTACGAAGGTGTTGGAAGGTGCGGTGAACTACTCAGCTAGTGCTGAGAATTCCCCCCCACTTGAAACTGAAACTGTTCGAGAGAAAATGTCTTTTAAACTGGTAAATGATTTAGAATGAGGAAGCTTCATGCGTAGGCGAATCAGAGAAAGGCAAAGTGGACTCTTCCGCTCATTTGTTGGATGGTCGAATCACAGACAGACTCTGGGTAGCTGACAGGTCAGCGAGCACTGGCTGTCAAACCTTTAAAGCCAATAGCTAGCACCAACCAGGAGCGACTCCAGACGTTGCGGCTCAGCGGTAGCCGCTTGCGGGTGGTGGGAGACATTCATCGCCCGACACGGAAGTCGGACGTTTCTCGGCCAGAACGAGCACAGGTGGCTGCGGACAAGTGCCGTATCGCCGATATTATTCGAACAGGGATTCGCTTTCCGATTTTCCGTACCACACGTACCAGAAGAGGGGTACTTGATTTGAGATGAGGAGTGCAGGTGAACATCCTTGATTCCAGTGCTACGTCATTCCTCGCATAATAGCGTCACGTGGGAAGGAAAACGTCGGCCATCGTCATTGTTGGAAGCGGTTAGCCATTGTTGGTGCTAAGGTTTTCCCGAACTTTCACGACCCGACTGTAAATTTTCTTCTGCTGCGGTGCCATGAACCATACAAGAGAGATACAAACGCCCCCTGTAGAAACTGCCCCCCCATTTGTCTGCACTCTAGATACAGGAGGTACGTACAGGATTGGGCCCAGAGTGCTCGCAACCAGAAGCAAGAACAGTACCCAGAAGCTGGGTAACTACCCTTGTTCAGATGTTGAAGGTGCAAGATTGTCTGACAAGGATGGTTTGAATCCCAAGCGTCACGATCGACAGCAGCTCCCTAGAATTCCTCTCTGTCTACTCCACCGACGATCTAGTATTTACTACGACCCCAACCGACATCAGCAAAAGCAGCAGCATCAAGCAGCGGCGGTATTAACAGCTGCAACATAACAGCAACATCATCCATTGATTATTCCGCTAGAGGCGCTTTCGCAATTACAGTGCCACCGCCCTACCTGTTCCTCATCTCAACAGGACTTTGTACTCTCTCGATTTCAGATTGCTTGCTTCCTAATCGCTCGTCTCACATAACAGTCGTCATCCGGTGACGAAGGGGACTGTACTCCAACGCTGCCTCCTTGGTACTTTACTTGCATCTGCCTATTCACCCATCCCCGACACTGTCAACCACCGCCTCTTTTCCAAATAACGCGTAAACAATACCTCTCAACCCATTCCTACCCTCATCGGTCGCAAACTTTCACTGTCCCAGCACTCACCATTCCGACAACTATCTCACATTCGCACTATCTTCATCGGGCGCTGCGCTGATCTATCCGTGGCATAGTAATAAGCATACATAATGCCTGTAATAGAGGTTGGTGCCTCTTTCCATTGTCTGCGGTTGTTATATTGTGTTATATATGAGTTGTGTGGTCCGTGCGGGGTTCTCGTTCTAGACATAGAATGTGTTCGGTGGTTCCCATCATCGTTTTAATGCCTGTCGTGGCTTGAAGATGTCATACTTGCTTCCCTACACACAGACCGTTGTTTCCTGTTTCCCAGCGACTTTAGGGCTTGCCGCTTTATCCAACTTCCAACTTTGCGTCTTTCTAATACCAAAATTACTCGATACAATCGCTTCCCGCAGATTTAGTCATTTGTTATCTCTGCTGTTATCTATTTATTCATTCCCCCGCCATCAGAGTTCTGTTATTTGATTCATTGATTCTATCCCACTCACACTCCTTAGTATCCTCATACTAATGACTTCGCAATTTCAGAACCTCAAGAACTTCATTCGACACGCTCGCCACGCCCCAGACCCTCCGGCTGCTGCTCCTCAATCGCATGCATTCTCCGATCCTGCCCTACAAGCAGGGAACATGCACAATCAACAGCACAAGCACGACTATTCTGTAAATGCTACCGACAACCGAAACATTGCAGCTCAAGCTACCGGTGCTGCCGCGAGAACTACTGGTCAACGTCAGAATATGGAGGATGTTTCGCCTCTGGGTAGGAACATCGGGGGTGGTGGGGTCGGTCAGGGAGCAAAGGCTTATGACCAGGAAACGCTCGCGAAAATGATTGTGGAAGAGAAAGCGAATAGAGAAAAGCTTCCCCGGTATCCAGGACTAGACAGATGGATTCTCATACAAAAGATGGGAGACGGAGCGTTTAGTAACGTGTATCGTGCTCGAGATATGCAGGGAGTTTACGGAGAGGTTGCTATCAAAGTGGTCAGGAAGTTTGAACTGAACGCTTCACAGGTGTGAATCCGACTTCCCCTTTGATTTTGGTTTATATTTCCTTTTGATATTCTTTTGCATTTCAAGTTTTGTTTCTTGGGAACTCTTTTAACATATGTGGTTTGGGTTGTGGTGTTAGGGTGACAAACACCTTCATCCGGACGTCAAAAAGGGAAATAAAGTAGTAGAGGTGCGCATTAGACCTCTTTTAACAGCTCGTTTAGCCCCATCCCGGGGCTTTTTTGCTTGGTCGTTTAGCTGGTGGTTTTGCTTGGTCTTTGTTATTTCCTGCACTTTGTACTAGTCGATGCCGTACCAACACAAAAGTTTTGGTCTAGAGATATGCTAACGTTTTGTAATTAACAGCGAGCAAATATCCTCAAAGAGGTTTCGATAATGCGGAGATTAGACCATCCCAACATAGTCAAACTCATCGACTTCAAGGAAGAGAAAGCATACTACTACCTTATATTGGAGTTATGCCCAGGTGGGGAATTGTTCCATCAAATCGTACGGTTGACATACTTTTCGGAGGATCTCAGTCGGCATGTCATTACTCAGGTTGCTGGGGCTTTAAAGTATCTTCATGAGGAGAAGGGAATTGTTCATCGGTGAGTTTTTATTGTGGCAGTGGCTAATCTCGCTGTATACTAACCACCGATTTCAGAGACATAAAGCCAGAGAATTTATTGTTTTATCCAGCACCGTTCATCCCTATCAGAAATCCCAAGCCAAAGTCTGCAGAGGACGAAGATAAGGTTGACGAAGGTGAATTTATCCCCGGAGTTGGTGCCGGTGGTATCGGGCAAATCAAGATTGCCGATTTTGGTCTTTCGAAAGTCATATGGGAGGACACGACAGTAACTCCGTGTGGAACTGTCGGATATACCGCACCAGAAATTGTCAAAGACGAACGATACTCCAAATCGGTCGATATGTGGGCACTTGGCTGTGTTTTGTACACATTGCTATGCGGTTTCCCGCCATTTTATGACGAATCAATCTCCGTTCTAACCGAGAAAGTTGCCCGCGGTCAATACACATTCCTCTCGCCCTGGTGGGACGATATTTCGAAATCGGCTCAGGACCTTGTTTCACATCTTCTGACCGTCAATCCCGAGCAACGATACGATATTAAACAATTCTTAGAACATCCCTGGATCAAGAATACCCAAGAGCCAACCCAAGCCGCAAGTGATGCTCCACCACTCGCTACTCCATCCATAGCGAAGGAGGGATTGTACTTCATTGACGAATCTCCTGGTGTGGCTAGTGAGACTCCCGGCGGTAGGCGGATGGACTTTCGCTCTCCGGGAGCTGTTTCTTTGCGCGAAGTTTTTGACGTTGGGTACGCCGTACATCGCCTGGAAGAAGAGAACAAGCGCCGGAAAAACTGGAAACAAGGTTATCGTGGATCCAATACCGCTCCGCTCAACGAGGAGGACGAAGAGGACGAATATGAAGACTCTGATGATGAGGTTCCAGTCAAGATCCCTAAAGACAGTGAATCCGATAATGTCTCTGCGGTAGAGCAGAAGTTACGACGCACAAATCTTAATGCCAGTGGGCAACTTCCAGCAGCTGGCACCGCTGTGCCCGTTGGTGCAAGTGCCTATTCGACACATGTGGCTTCTGCCAGAGCTCCTCCAGCGGCACAAAAAAAGTTCAGCCCCGGCTCAACAAAGACTGGCGGGCACAAGAAACGTGTTGGGCATGGCTTTGAACTGAGTCTGGATAACGCTACGCTTTTGGGGAGACGAAAGCGCGGTGGTGAGGAGACTGTTGCAGGTTAATGTTTTACTCTTTGGTCTTTTCATCGGTTTGGGAAACGCAAATAGAAGCATGGTACTGGACAGGTTTTGTCTTTTCTTCGCGTGCGGGTTTACTTATTACGGGTTTCTTGCTTAATTGATTTATGTCTTGTTTTCTTCTGAGGTTCTGGCAACATGTTTATGCACTGCTGTTGGGTTTTACTTGGTCTTATCTTTATCTGTACATGTTCATATGAATCATACCCTTCAACGCTCGTTGGGCATCATGAAACTGAGTTTCTGCTGTTGTTTCCAGGTAGATGGAATAATATGAATGTATAAGGGCGGAAATTCCAATCCTTTGCAAAAGTAACGCTTTGTCACTTTGCGATAGTGAATATTTGTAATGTAGAAGTCAGAAGTCACCATCATCTATTTTAGTCACGTGTATCGCATATAATGATCAGGTTTAATAGCAATATCAATTAGTAAGATATCGATGCAAGATTGCAAGTCGCAGAAAACAGGAAACGCTACTTTGTTCCATGGTGGCGATTGGATAGCTGAGTGGTCTCTCTAAAGAGCGTTGTAACTTGAAAATTCATCTCGATCCTTTCCGCGTGACGATGTCATGCGGAATGACGCCTCGTTTGCAGATGCAGGGTCTCAGGGTCTCAGGGTCTGGCGGTGACTGTTACCTCGACAACCACTGTCATCACAAAACTCCGGGGAAATGTGGGGGAGGGGGAATGTGGGGAGGCGGACTGCGTGTAGAGCAGATATAATATAGGCGACATATAGGGAATGTAGCGATACCAACGGGACAACCATACTCAGAGCCCGAAGGCTGGTAAAGTGTTCTTAGGAGTACGCTTGGGGGGTTTCGTCTTACGACCAAGAGCTGCAAAATGCTCCTTCAACCCAATCATGTTATTACCATGAAACAGGCCAAATTTCTTTGGTCGTGTGTAACTTTCATAGTTGGGAAAAAATGGATATGGCGGGAGTGGCTGGGTTTTATAGGCTCCCGGCGGCAAAAATAGGCATGGCGGAGAAGGGGGGTTTGTTTGTTTGTAATCATATTGCATTCGGCCGCTTGTGGCCATGGCATATACATAACATATTTCCTCCCTGCTTCTCCTGTAACAAAATGAAACAAAAGCAAAGTTGCAAGCCCCATCAAACCCTTAGCAAAAGAAACCACCAAAAAATAGCAACACCAACTTTTACACCCCATATCACTCAACTCCTCATGATTTGAGTTTTTGAAAGTTTATATTCATTACTCTATCTCGAGGGCCAAAGACTGTATATGTACAATCTACCATCTGCGTATGGGTATGTGCTATCCAACATGCGAGGTATCACCCTGTTTCTGATGCATATCCTCATACAGTCACTATCCTCATACAAGTCATCATTCTCATACAAGACTTCAGATGATGCTGAGACTCACCATCAAAGTACATATGCAACATCAGTAAAAAATATTTCTGTCCGGGCAGAATGGCTCTGTCAGAGGGGACGCCCTCTGTCAGAGCCATCAGAGACACCCCGGTGGTGGATTACTCCGCGCCTGGCATCAATACCACTTGTCACGTTGCATATCGCCACCCGGTCACAGTTTTGCCGTTTCTTCTCGCTCTGTTGGTCTCCTATTTTAAAAGAACGCTCTGGTGTTGTGGCCTACTGTGACCATACCTCGGAATGGGTTCATTGGGTTCACGCTTTCATCGAGATTGCAATGCGATGGGTGAAGTTGTGAAAATCTCTGCTCGCGTTCCTTCTATGTGCGCGCAAAATGCAATTCTCTCTTTACTAATTATACACATCATTCCAAGTAGCCAGATCTATGTGGCTATTGACAATCCATCACTCATTCTGTCCGTCTCCTGTCTAACAACTAGTAGCTATCTCCGGAATTATGTATGTGCAGCCAACGATGTTTCCAACGCCGAAAACTTGCAAAGCAACAGCGGCCGGTGCTTTTCTCGCTTGTAAAAATTTCGCGACGGGATCCAAGTTACCAGAGTTTTCAGGTGTTGTGGTGAGCGCCAGGGCTAACCAGTACTCAACAAGAGCTCCATCCTCATTTAGAAGCTTGATTTTGAATAGTCGTTGCAGTTGCCATGGGAGATGCACATTCAGCACACCATAACACCTCCCCTGGCGTTGCTTTACCCACACCCAGTCGTTCCGTCAATTCCCTCCGCACCAGCTCTGGCTTCCTGTGCATCGATACATCTTAGATATGCATTCACATTCTAAACCCTCAACTTGAACCTTATTACAATGGTAAATACAGAGTTCCGTTGCGTGCAGTTGTTCATCCAATATATACGTCTTGTTACGACTCTTATGCTTAATAAACTCCTGGGTGATGCTGTATATTGCCACGCGGTGCATTGCATCTTGCGTATTGTTGAGTAATGCTCCGAAGTATTTGATAATAGTGTCAGGATGGTTTCGATCATGGCGGTTTTGGGGTCCCATGAATTCTGGCTTCGCATATGACTGGGAGCTCAGGGGGGCAGCCAGATCAGCACTGGAAGGGTAGACTTTGCAGACGGCAGCACTGTTCTCCTAACCCTGAACAAGGGCTGGAGATTGAGCTCTCTGGTTTCAAAGCAGAGAATGCGGCACTGAAAGATGATTACTTGTGGCAGCTAGTTGAGATTGTGGTTGGAGGCGTTCCAACTGTCCTTAAGGTTTGTTTTTTGTACTTGGTCAGGTCTCTTGGCAGAATACTGTTGCAATGCTCCATATCAACGAATCTGTTCAGCCCAATGAGACATCAAGTGGATCTTCAGAAAGTTGAGGTCGGCATCTAACTCCTTGGTGATATATATCTTGTGGCTGATATAATCACGCCAGGCGTTCATTTCGCACCACATCTTGGGCGCCGTCCAAGATTCAGCATTTCTTTTGTCGTCTACTACCTTTCGCTTCTTCACGAGTTCCGTTCTCAGGGCATTGGCTTTGGCCTTTGCCTGCTTGCCGGCTCACCCAAGTAAGAAAACATCTTTGAAGGTGTGAAAACGACGGAAGGCATCCTCTGTGTAGCTCAATGTTGCATCATCGTGAGATCTATATCAAGCATACATATAGAATTCCAACAATGCCGATGTGCACTCAATTGCGCGATTGAATATGGGACGCTGAGCGGGGCTTCAGCCTCATAGAGACTGGGTTACAACTCCAAGCAGGTACTGGCTCATTTCCTCCATCTCCTTCCCATTCCATTGAGAAACTCCCTCATATGACATATTTTTTGGTGTGAGGTCATGGTAAGCAGGCACGGATAACCAGATTGCATTGCACTTGTTGAGCTGTTCATGCATCATCATGAAGTGGAAAATCCACTTCTGGAGGTGGTCAAGCATGCCGATCTGCATTGTATGGAGGAGGAGGTCAGGCTTAAGGAGGTCACTCACAGTACAGGGAATATGTCGAAACATGTTGAATCCTCGGTGAACATGGCGCTACGAGAGTTCGGCATCGGCTGCCTTGGTGTTGGCATCGCTGTGCGTTCTATATAGGTTGTGACCCCGCCGGGGGTGTAGCTTGTCAGTAGTCACATAATCTCCAAGTTCATTCTTTGGACACTTGCAGCAAAAACAGACATGCCGCTCGAGATGATGTGGGATGCTATACTCCGGGCAATCTGCAAGCCATCCTGCTAAAACCGGTTTGCAATGCCTGAAGTTGCCATCTGCACAGAGAACTTTGTAATACCCACTCTCGGCGCTGGGAATGTGTTTAAAGGTGAGTTGCTGGAGTACCAGCCAGAGTACTTCGTTCAGCACCTCTCGGTTTGTTTGCCACTGCTCATCTAACCACTTCTGGGGAATACTGCGGATCCAGATTGGAATCGGTAGGAGAGTGACCATTACGAGTAGTGTTAGCAACAGGTCCAAATTTCTGGGTCGGTTCTGGTTCCAGTTCCATGCGAAACTGGACCGTGGCAACAGGTCATACCACACCAAAAACCCGCCCCATTGGAATCGGGCCCGTTTTACCACCAAAATCCCGGCAATTCAACATCACAAGTTTACCTCCAAATATGGACTTGAGTTCTGATTGTAGTGTGACATGATCAGTACGTAGATTGAGCAGTTCTAGCCGCTCTTTCACCTACCAATCTCAGATTTGTGATCCGACCAATATTTGTTGAGTCGCTATTGAAAACCCGCTAATTTCGCTTGAAATTTGCCCTTATTTCACAGCCACTCAACGAATATCGGTCGAATCGCAAATCTCAAAGCGGGAGGTACATCAGCAAAACCTAAATCTCCTTCATCAAATTTATTTAGTGTATTGTGCCCACAAACTTGAAAAAATGAAATCGAGGTTGCCCTGCAATATGGCATTGCTTTACTCTTCCCGAGTGTTCGTTGAGTTGTCGCAATTTTGATTTCTAGAGTCACTACCAGTGTACCCACTGTTGCGAATGTGGCAATGAGCACGTGACGAACGGTTCACATTTTCTTTGGCAATATCTCAAATCATCTCTCGGCACACTCCTACGTTGCCCAATTCAATTGGTCCTCACGATGAGAATAGTACTCACACCATATGTGTTGAGATCAATCGAGTACGAATAGAGATATTGAATTGACTATCGTACAAAAGTGATTGTCTAAAGAGCAAAGAGCGAGAAAGACAGGCGAATATATATGGGAAAGGAGAGAGCATACTCGGCGAAGCCGAGTATCACATCCGGAGACCAATGCCGGGCATCACTGCCGGGGCTAGCCCTACTCCTCAGCA
>Ga0307512_10001280_pt1 | contig 36130 bp, 45 predicted proteins | sample 14_EM_MG_FD_200267 | JGI IMG/M metagenome (GOLD analysis project Ga0307512, IMG submission 200267) | Populus trichocarpa ectomycorrhiza microbial communities from riparian zone in the Pacific Northwest, United States - 14_EM | ecosystem: Host-associated > Plants > Roots > Unclassified | place... | reverse complement strand
TTTATCTTCCTAAATTATACCGCCACCATCTCGCCGCTTCCTCCACGTCTTCCAACATCTCCGTCTTTCCGTAACACAATTCCTTCCATACCACCCGTATCTTTCTTCTATTATTCCCAGGTATCACCGTACCTGCCTGTACCGTGACAGCTTGGGGAGAGGAGTAACAGTGACATCACGAAAATCCGTGAATGAAATGTATCCATTCACTGGAGAAGCAATAATAGTGTAAGGGCGCGTACGCCGGCCTCCGGCTGGGTACCCATATAGATGGTTTTTGGGTGGATATGGTTGCAAACGTGGACCTGAGTGATAGTGTATGTAAAAGTGTATGGTAAGATTATTGCTAGAGATCTAAGTCTCAAGGCAAGCCGACTATATAGAATGGCCGGTACCCGGCCCTGGACACATCACGTGCCACTCGGGGGAACGCTAACCGCCCGCTGTTACATCATTATCAGAATGAACTGAAAACTTCCGCGACGTACTAGACGATGGTCGAACCATCCTGTGATGTGAAGGGTGGCTGGGAATCACTGTGTATTGGAATTTTAAGCCACTCGAGGGAGGATTATCAGAATCGGGAGGCTTGCCCAATCATCGCCAGTGTCAAATTCGATCGTGTTTTCACATTCAAAATATATAGTACTGCAATTATTAATTCGCCTTTTTGACAGTCAATGAACCTGTCTCGAAGACTGGGTGTCAGAGTAATTGATACAGCCAGCGTTCTCCGCCATATAATGGTTAGTTTGAGGTGTTTCCAAATGTCTTCAATTAAGTACTTTCTCAATTATCTTTGCTAAACCTGATCTCATCACCAACAACTCTAGTTTCCATCTGGAACACACGGCTGTTCCGGACGGCTCTGACGGCTCTGACTAAACCGTGTACCATCTGACAGAGAATTACACACTTCCTGTTGGCCACGCAACGGGTCGCGTTGCATTCTTACCTCCATTGCTTTGCGCCTGATATACCCACCATCAGAACGACACGTGTGTTACACTCTTCGCTGGGGCTGCTGTTATGCTGTAGCCATTTACGCAATGCCTGGCGATGTTTATGTGTTTCTTCGGGTGATAGCCACAGTTTACCTCTCCGCTATTGCAATATATCGGGTGCTGCACTCTCCCCATATATGTTTAGCCTTGGGATTATGTCACATATTGCAATACAGTCTTCACTTCAGATACATCGCTTGCGGTTGCATTTGCTTCACCATTATCATATTTTAAAGCTCTGAAATATACAGTCTAATCTTCACACTCTCTAGTACAATACCCTTAGTCCTCCACATTCTGCGTTGATCCATCATCGGCTTGCGATGCTTATTTCTTTTCATCAGCATCCGCATCGTTGCCATGCTCACACTCATACCCGTTGACATCACTGGTTCCCATGTCAAACCTACAATGCCCACAGTCCCGCACATTCTGCGTTGATTCATCATCGGGTTGCAATGATTCTCCCTGCTCATGCGCATACGCATTGTCGCCATGGTCGCCCTCATACCCGTCGACATCACTGTTTCCCCGGTCAAACCTCTCGAGTTCAGTTGTGGCCCGTCGTCGCAGGCCGGCCGTGGGGATGGCATCACGCACATCGCTTTCATCACTTTCATCGTTGTAATACCCGCTTCCCCCTGGCATCCTGCAAAGAAGTTCATCATCCTTGCAATTGTTATCTATCAGGGTGTTTGGGTCAGTGCTTCCGATCTCAGGCTCCTCAGGCGCCACTACAGAGGCCAAATACTCAAGAAGAATAGCATTGTCAACACGCGCTACGTCCATGCTGATCACCACGGCAGGCATTGGGTTCTCCGCCTGTTGGATCTGACGCTTGACTGCAGCAAGAGTGTTGTTATACACCCTCTGTTGGTAGCTCTCCGGTTATGTGTTCCAGGTATTCATCAAGAATGCATATGTGACTGAAATGTGAGGCGAGGTTAACAACGTGCGACCCGTTGCAGCACAGCACGATGCGTTCTTTCGACCGTCATTCTTGTAATTGAAGTAGTTCGAGCGATCCTGTCTGTCCGCTCTCAGCAGTGACTTGGAGGCTTTCGGATGAACGCCTCTCTTCTTTTACCACTCGAGGAGAGCATGGCGCAACACCGTGCACATGAACATGATCAGTGGCAAGGGTATATGACCGTCGTTGTCGTCAATCATGGAATCATAAAATCCATCAGCATACTTACCGCATCTGTTCGCCCGATGATAAAATTTGATGTAGATAATCTGCGGGATTGCTTCCGCCAGGAAGTACAGTGGATGCTGGCCATTTGTTAGCAGCTTTCGACATTCCCCGCATTGGATTTGGACCATGTACACCACCTTCCACACGCTCTGCTACAGGAAAAAGATACTTATTGTCTCCCAGAAGAGAATCAATGAATTCCAACCGCTCTGTATTTGATTCAAAGCGGTGGAGATCATATTGCTCTGCTATATTGTTCCTTCCTGATTGAATAAAATGGGATTTAACCACATCGACTTGTGCCCGAACCTGGTACCGGTATGAGCGTGAACTATCCAGAGTGGGCAGTTGCTTGAGCGTACCTCGTTGAATATCTCCTTGGTGCGTGCCTCAAATGCTACGGACGAAATGTTGTTTTGCTGCATTGCGGTGTTCCAGTACGTCTCTATTATCTACCAGTGTGGGGCTTCAGCTAATGTTTTGGCAACACGTTGTGTTGCATAACTTACCATCTCCAAGTCGCTTGCACTCATAAACGGCCGTCTGTTCCACATGTAGAGCTCCAGGAGTCTGCCAGTTGCAAACACAAGATGCGTCATGACGCAGTTACAAAATCGATGGATGCTCCGACTGCCGGAGACCACTGATCGAGGTGTAGACACCGCCTGCATTTGTAATTGCCACCGCCTCTGTATCTGATTCTTTTCTGTAGCTTGCGGTTGGAGTGAATTCGTAATGATGGCGTGGGCTTCTGCATTAGGGATGGGGGTAAGCAGGTTTTCAAGACCGCTGAGAGGAGTGGAAGTGCTGGCAATGCCGGATGCGGGGCTGGATACAACGCGACGCATTGATTGTTTCTGTAAGGTTCTGCAGGGTGCTGGTGTGTTATGACTGATTGTTCACGGCGTGGCGGTTGGACTGATTATCCACCGTCGGTGTGTAGCAGACGGGGTGATATCTGCAACGCGAGAATTGTTCAGCGAAGATGAGGAGGTGGAGTTCTGACTGTGGATTGTAGGGGCTACCGAACTCCCCCCTTGAGAGGAATCCCTCTCTCCAGCCGGTACGGAAACGCGTCTCTTAGCAGGGGGAAGTTGACAATTCCCCGAAGGCCCACGCTTTTGTTGATTCTGACGATGAGCAAGACTTAGAACATTTTATAACATCGGAGATGTGACAGGGTGAGGGCTCATGGAAGGCATCATCCGATATGGATGTTCAACGTTGAGACTGTCGGAATCATTTCCTCTGCAAGCATATGAAGTGGCAAGCAAAGTATACTGCTATTCGAGCAACCATGGAGGGATTCGACAAAACAGGGAGGCGCAGTGTAGACCGCGCTAGACTCAAAACTGTGACAATACTCGGTAACGAGATCCCTTCAAACGCATTCAATTCTGGGGTTAACTGCCATCAGATTAAACACAGATTCAACTCAGCATTGATATCCACCGTTCCAGCAACGTGTGAAGGTCTATTTGCACCGCTTGAAGTGTGTTTATGCCTTCTTGGCGCGATTATCATAGTATTGCACTTGTTCTTGGCACAATACTTCGAACCATCAAATGTGTATATCCTCAGCTTCCCTGTGGAAATCCCTCTTTTGCAGAGCTGAAAGTATTGCAAAGCGAACAATGGTGTATTCTCTATCATATGACATCAGTTGCGTGTCATTTTTGCACTGCTAGGCGTTGGTAGCCATGTTGGATGGTTGCACAGTTGGGACAACTAGAGAACTACTCAGTGTGCTCTGAGATGCACGAGGTCTGAGCAGTACAACTGGTATGTGACGCCAAAGCAATGCCCGTCGTCGCAAACTGTCATCACTGTGAGTACTGAATCCTGTCTCCAGGCTCCTCAATCATGAAGTGTTTGGTGATTGTGCTAGATGAAGGCTGGGCCGTTTTGTTTTGATTAACCAATCTACCAACAATGCGCAAGATACTAATCAAATCGCAAGAACACGAGTATATATATCCCTTCTTCCTGCCTACACCTCCATTCTCTTTTCTTCCTGTATTATTCACACTGCCAGCATCCTGAACTATGTCGACATCACATGACTTGCACAAAACAATGCCTCTCATTGCAAAACACATCCGATAACCTGCACAACATTGTACATTCACTCTGGGCTTCCTTCCGCTACATTCAACTGTATCATAATGCTGACGCCTCTGATGTAGATTCATTTTCAACTCGCAGCGATGGCACCAAATGGCAGCCACAAAGGAAAGTCGAAGGCAACTGCTAGGGCAAAAGTGCCGACATCGGTTATAGATTGACGCCTGTCATTGGATCCCGACAGTATATAGGGATTCATCCCGGAAAACATCCGTGGACTCATAGGGATATACAATGTTCGCAGCATCACGGATAATAGGGACTGGAACCGCTTGTATGATATAAACTTTCTCGATCCAGTCACCACTTGCCACTTTTCACAATTCCAGCTGATGTGGCTGCTCCAGAGGAGCAGGAGTTCGCATTTTCGGGAGTGGTGGGCAGCCTTCCGCTCATATATTGGGCAAATGTTTGAAAAAATCCACGACGAAATGAACAATTGGAGCTGTGACAACCCCCGTGCCGTTGGGGATCAAGTCGATTGCTCAACTCCGCAGAGAACCCGCTTGGGAAAGGTTACATCCACCGGCGGGCGTTTCTCTTGGTACGCGAGCGACGATTCCAGGGCAAAGATTGAGCCGCCAAGCTGCCGGCAGTACAAGCCAGGTGACTTCCTGGCCGTTAGACCACTGAATCATGAAGAGATAATCGATGAGGATGATGATGATGAGAACTGGGCGCATACCAGAGCGCCGAGCGGCGGAAGGAGCTGTCCTGGCCATGACACTGACAATGACAACAGCGAGGGTGAGGAGGACACCCAGGGCGGTGAGAAAGGGACCGGGAAAGGGAAGGGAACAAAGGATGGGAAGGGGAAGGGATGGCCACTGAGGACGGGAAGGTGAAAGGGAAGGGGAAGGGGAAGCAAAACGGTAATGGCAAAGGTATTGTTAGAACAACCCCAGTGGGAGATGATATCTCTCGTGCCATTGCTTTGCAGTTGCGGAGGTAATGTCAGAGACAGACATGGACAGGGAGGGCTACCTAGTGCGGCTATAATGAGAGCCGGAAGCATCGCCCGCCGTGTCAATTTCCTCAAATGATGATACCGACTCTACCGAGTCAGACAGTGAATATGACTCAGAACATGATCCTTATTTGGATATGCTCATGGAGGATGATATGGACGCACCGGACAGCGTTGATTCAGACAGCAATGTGGATATAGAAAGGGACGGTGGCAATGAAGAGGAGGAAGATGGAGAAGAGGATGATGAGGATGAGGTGGATGAGGAGGAGGAGAAGGATGAGGATGCGGATAACGATGATAGCAAAGAACCTTGGATGAATAGCCAGGGAGAGATGGTAAATACATCGGCGGATGGTGTAGATACCATGGTAGACGATCAGCCAATCGTGCTACCTGAGCATGGCCAGGAGATGCGCGAGCATACCTCACGGCCACAACCTCCAGTACCTGCCCCATGGCCACAAACCCCGGAGCCTCGCCATCGACCACGATCGCCGGAGACTCATCTTCTCAGTCGGTTGGAGGATTTAGGGCTTTTGTCTCCGCAAAAACCTTGCCCGGCAGTGCCAAGTCTGCGAGAAGCGGAGGCAGCCGGAAACACTTCGGATGTGGATGTGGATTAGCTGCTGCTTGGTGAATCGGCAGGTGGTGACAGTCTCCCCGACCTCCCTCTCCCCAACGTCCCTGTCAATGATGTCCCTCTCCCTGAGGCAGGCCCACATTGCTCTGTAAGCGAGGAGTGAAACAGTCCTTGCTTTGCTGAGGCGGCGAAGATTGTTGCGTTCGAGTTAGGATTAGGTTTATGTCTTGTGTGTTTCCGTTGTTCTAATCAATTCATCTCAGGCATTGAGTATTACACGCGTCGCGAGGTTTTGGATCGCTCAAGGTTCAATTTATTCATAGTATTATGGGACATCGCGGATGCAGCATTTTTGCAACTCCTGGCATGCAAGGAACCTCCTTGTGATGGTATTGAGGCTCAATAAATCTGTCAAGTTAGCTGAAAGTATCGTGAGCTTACACACCAGGCTGCTCAGGCCCAGCACCAACTTTTGTCACTTTCTACACTTAATACTCCACTCCTCGCATGTCATCGACAATGCCAGAGAAGACCCCTTCCCATTGCCCTGAATTTTGATGCCTAAGAAGTACACCTAAGACAGCTGGCGACTTTAACATATCAAATTACACCATCTTGAACACCTTCAGGTTGCACGCCAGATAAATCTGACTATTCTCAGCGCGCCCCGACTCATTGAACCCACTCAGCGTCATGAATTTGACGCTGACAAAGTTGCAGTCGAAGACTTGGACTCGTTTCCCTGCCTCAAAAACATTGAAAACATCGCAGACCCGGAGTCTCAATCACCACCAGCACCTCTGCCGTGGACGGAAATACACCCTGGCGCTGGCGCTGCGCTGATCAATTACATTGCTGAGCCATGGGAACGCGACGCTCAGGGTTGCCTTGAGACGAACCTACAAAGCAATCCATACTACCCGTTTGCGACGCGTGAAGAGTACAAATATATCTAGTGTGGGATCGAGATAAACGGTATGAAGATGTACTATGACAACGTGCTGAAGGAAGAACACACCGCTCTGCATTTCCCAGGGTTCAACAACGTGGATGGCATCCAGAAGCTCATTGCTAGCATGCCAGATGATCTGGCTCGCGGGGAGTGGTAACTACCCACTCTCGAGGATATGAGATTGAATGCCAACCACCAACGCCCTATCAAAAACTGGAGTTGAGACATCATCAAAAGCAGGAGATGGTTGTTCCGGCAGCCAGCCCACGCCGAGCATCTCATGTACACCCCTCAGGGTTGCTTTAAGAGCGATACGCCACCAAAATACCGCTATACTGAAATGCACACTGCGGACTGGCGGTGGGAGACACAGGTAAGCAGAGATTCTCGAGGTTATAAAGGTGCTAATCGAGGTAAAGGTAACGCTCAAACTGGGGGATACAGTGGTTCCCATGATCTTCATGTCCGACAGAACACATCTCTCGAATTTTGCTGGCGACAAGAAAGAGTGGCCTGTGTGTGTGACAATTGGCAATCTATCTTCGAAGATCCGCCAGATGCCCTCAATGCGCACCATCGTAATGGTTGCTCTCTTGCTGATTCCAATCAAGAACCGGAATATCCCTCAGATGTGGCTGGATGAGCAGTGGCAAACAAACAGAGAGGTGCTGAATGAAGTACTCCAGCGGGTACTCCAGCCTATCACCTGTAAACAAAATCCCAACGCTGAGAGTGGGTATTACAATGTTCCTTGTGCAGAAGGTAACTTCAGGCGTTGCAAACCAGTTTTAGTAGCATGGCTTACAGATTGCCCTGAGTATACTGACCTACATCATCTTGTGCAACGTGTCTGTTTTAGGTGCGGGTGTCCAAAGAACGAACTTGGAGATTATGGCCCTCCTGATGAGCAACACCCCCGGCGGGATCACAACCTATAGAGAATGCTCAGCAATGCCAACACCAAGGCAGCCGATGCTGAACTCTTGTCGCGCCATGTTCACCGAGGATTCAACGCGTTTCGACATATTCCGTGTATCGTTAGTCCCCTCCCAAAGCCCGACCTCCTCCATACAATGCAGATTGGCATGTCTGACCACCTCCAGAAGTGGATTTTCCACTTCATGAGGACACACGAATGGCTCTACAAGTACAATGCAAACTGGTTATCCATGCCTGATTACCATGACCTCACACCATAAAATAATTCTGATGAGGAAGTCTCTCAATGGAATGGGAAGGAGATGAAGGAGATGAGCTGGTACCTGCTTGGATTGTAACCCAGTCTCTACGAGGTGGAAGCCCCCCTCGGAGTCCCATATTCAATTGCCCAATTGACTGCACACGGACATTGTTTGAATTCTTTATGTATGCTCAATATAAATCTCACGATGATGCAACTTTGAGCTACATGGAGGACGCCTTGCATCGTTTTCACACCTTCAAAGATGTTTTGTTACTCGGGTAAGCCGGCAAAAAGGCGAAGGCCAAAACCTATGCCCTGAGAACGGAACTCGTAAAGAAGCGAATGGTAGACAAGGAAACAAATGCTGAAACTTGGACGCTGTCTCAGAAGCGGCGCGAAACAAACGCCTGGCGGTATTATATCAGCCACGAGATTGATGTTTCCAAGGAGTTGGATGCCCACTTGAACTTTCGGGAGATCCACTCGCAGTCTCATTGGGTCGCACAGATTCATCGGTATGCAGCCTTGTAACAGTATTCTTTCGAGAGACATGAACACGCACATAAAATAAACCTCAAGGACGGTTGGACAGCGTCCCATCACAATCTGAACTAGCTGCCGCAGGTAATCATCATTCAGCATCGCATTGTCCGCTCCGAAATCAGAGAGCTCAATCACGAAGCCCTCGCTCAGCGTCGGGAGAACAGCGCCGCCACCTGCAACGTCCTCCCTTCTGGTGCTGATCTGGCTGCCCCCCTAGGCTCCCAGTCATATGCGAAGCACGAATTCATGTGACCCCAAACCCGCCGTGATTGAAATAATCCTGACTCTATGATCAAAGACATTTGAGCATTTCTCAACAATGCACAAGACGCAACGCACCATGTGGCACTATACAGCGCCTCACGGCAGGATATCCAGCATAAGAGTCATAACAAGATGTATATATCGGATGAATCACCGCACGCAATGGAGCTCTGTATCTACCCTGGTATTAAGGTTCATGTTGAGGGTTTAGATGGTGAACGCATATCTCAGATGTGTCGATTCACAGGAAGCCGGAGCTGGCGCAGCAGAGATCAACGGAACGACTGCGTGTGCGTAAAACAAAGCCCGGGGAGGTGTTATGGCGCACTGAATGGGCGTCTCCCAGGCCAATTGCAACCACTATTCAAAATCAACCTCTGGAACAAGGATGGAGCTTTCGTTGAGTACCGGTTAGCCCTGGCGCTCACCACAATACCTCAAAACTCGGTTAACTTGGATCCAGTCTCGAAATTTGTACAAGTGAGAAAAGCACCAGCAGCCGTTGCTTTGCAAGTTTTCAGTGTGGGAATCCTTGTCGGCTGCGCCCACACCGTTCCAGAGATAGCTACTAGTAGTAAGACAGGAGAAGGACGGAACGCGCAATGGATTGTCAATAGCCACATAGATCTGGCGACTGGGAATGATGTGTATAATTAGTACAGGGAGAATTGCATTTTGTAGGCAGGTAGAAGGAATGCAAGGAGAGATTTTCGCAGCATCACCCATTGCTTCGCAATCCCGATGCAACCGTGTACCCAATGAACCCATTCCAATGTATGGTCACAGTTGGCCACAATGCCAGAGTGATCACTTAAAATTGGAGACCGACAGAACAAGAAAGAAAGGGTTATACAGCGATCATTGGGCGATATGGAATGCGATGCGTTAAATTGATGCCGGGCACTGAGTCATCTGCCACCGGGTTGTCTCTGACGGCTCTGACGGAGCACGTCCACTCCGATGGAGCCATTCTGACCGGACAGAAATGTTTCTTTCTGATGCTCATGGCCGACACCTTGTTCATTCTAGCATTACCCTCATTATGCAGTCTCTGAATGTTCCCAATGACCGTGCATACATTCTCTCCAAATTGCTGATCGCGCTCATGGGATTCCCAAAGCTTGGTGCGGCCTTTTACACCAAGACTGCTCACGAATGCACCCAAAGAACGCTGAATGAGTTGCCCCATGTGTGGTATGTAGTTTCTCATTTCACGCCACTCGATTCCGGCGGCCTCAAAGGTTGATTGTATCTCCTGAGTCATCCAGTGATTTGAGGAGGCATTCCCAGTCGTACTTCCAAGCAAATGGCTGTTGGTAAGCTCAAAATGATCGAGAACATCCTTCATATGTACACCTCACTATGCTCCAGTTTGGTGACCCTTGACCTATTATACTTAATTAGCTCTCGAAACAGGAAAGGAGCAGGATATCAACTTTGTCCACAGGGAGTTGTAATTCTCGCAACGCCCAATTTCGATCCATATAGTAGGCTATGATGGACTGTATGGCTAATTTATTTGTTGATGTCCACCTGTTCAAAGCTAAGCTAACTTTGTTTCTTGACCACAATTGTGTCTTAATTGCATCCACTCTCAGTGAGTTTTCCCTCCGGCAGATGTTACTACGTGTGCTGGCCAACGGAAGCACCAACTTGCTGCGTCACGCGTTATATCGCCGTCGTAGCTCTAGGTTTGATCTAGTGTTTCATGGAATGTGAGCCGAAATACATCCCAACATCAGGTAGCGATTCCAGCTGTCTTTGTGAAATTTGGCAGTTAGGAAGTCCTTTGCAGCCAGTTTGGATGGTTCTGTCTACCAATTGCATTAATATAGATAAGATGTAACTGATGAATATGAATGTCCTCTGCGAATTTACTACTTTAATACCTCGACTGCTTTGTCTCTCCAGTATAGCCAAAGCTGTTTCATCAACAGTTGTACTTGTGAATTCAGAAACTTCCGACTCTGATAATTCCTTTAACTTTGCAATGTGCGCTTTTGCCAGTAGGTGTTTCCTCATTGAGGTGGTCCCATGTTCTGATGAATGGCGAAGAACTTGATAACACAAGATACATATGATGGCAGGGCAGCCGGTCTCTTCAATTCTGCAGTGTAAACAGAATCACCATGAAGGCACATGTCTCCAATCATTCCAAGCAATAGGACGCTTCCTGCCCACACTCATAGAAGCCCACCATGTATCAAAGATGAATTGCAAACCAAGATTACTCAAATCGCGATTAAACACACGTTCATGGTTGGAAGAGATTATAATGTCTAGCTACGAGGTATTCAAACATTGGAAATCCGACATTGCAGTAAGAATTTGAAAGTTGTGTAATTCGAGTTGAGAGGCAGTCAACTGTGACGTAATTATTAAGTAGAATGCAGGTTCTCAAATATTGACTCTAGAGCTCCACACGAGACAAAAGTAAGACCTGTGATACATTGCATGCGTAGTTCTGAAGTTGTATACAACTTCATCTTGAATAGACTGACTCTTAAAAACTCAATTTAGGAACAACACAATGCAGTTCTTCACTGTGATGCTTACTGAGCCCCACAAACACTGTTGCCACTGCACTGAGGCTGATTTTTAGGAGGCGGTAGCGGTATTGTTACTAGCATTTTTCCCCATCACGGCAGCCAATACTTTGATTATGGGTTAATGTCAATGCACAGCCATTGGATATTGCAAGTTGCAAGACCAAACATCGTTCACACTCCGGTGACACTCTGTTGATGCTCCATTGGCACTCCATTGACACTCCATTGACGCTCCGTTGACACTTCATTGACACTCCGTTGACGCTCCGTTGACGCTCGGTTGATGCTCATTTTCAAGACATAGGAGCAATGTTATCACAAACATTTTTCCCCACAAAAGCAGCCGATTGTGTAATTATGGGTTGAAATGGTTGCATAGTCCTCGGATTATCTAAGATGCAAGGCCCGAAATCATTCATGCTCCGTTGACGGTAAGTTTTAGGATGGGGCACTAAGTGTGTCACTTGCCTTTGTAGCTATAACGCCAACCAATAGAGTTACTTTGGAAGGATGTGTCAATGCAGCCGTTTGATTGCTGAATGTGTAAGACTAACAAACATTGACACTCCGTTGACGCTGATTACCAGAACTCAGTAGCGATGATATCGTGAGCATTTTCGCCTGACAGTGAGGCCGATAGTTCAATTATGGATCACTGTGGTCGCACAGCCCTTGGATTATCCAAGATTCAATGCCAATAATTGTTGATGCTCTGTTGACGCTCATTCTTAGGATGGGACAACAAGTGTGTTGCTTGCCTTTTTAACTATAATGCCAACCAATCCATTTACTTTGGAAGGATGTGACAACGCAGCCCTTTGATTGCCGAATGTGTAAGACTAATAATCATTGACACTACGTTGACGCTCACATTAAATGCATCCAAACAGTCATCCTACTCTCAGTAATTGTATGCTACAAATTATATAGTGATAATTGACAGCCAATATAGCGTTTCTCTGTATTATTGATTGCATCAAGAAGGATTGTGGTCTCTCAATTTCTGATCAACTACTATCCATGATATCTGAGTGACAGATGATGTGGCCCTATCACAGTCCCACGCTTTTGGCTGGTACTTTACAGCATTTAGATCTTTTCACTTGTTTTTGATTAATATAGCCTGACTTCCTCACCTTTCCTTATACAGCTCATTCCCCTAGATTTCCATGACATACCGTGACAAAATTGTATAATCTCAACCATGTAAACCAGCTCTGTGCAGAGAGTTATGCAGTTGGATACATAGATGAATGCTGCATGATGGTTGTCATTCAGATGGATTCGTATTGAACACTACCCACTCCCTCTATGACTCATATGACATCACTGACATAAATTTTGTTAGTATATTTCTTCAACAATTTATTTTTTGCTTTCTCAATTAACACTAATTGGCCAGACCATATTGAGTTCATTGGTTGTCTTACAGCCTGATTTGATATCTAGTACTTTTGCATGGCACGTATGACCCTTGCACATCCACAGACGAATTATCATATCTCACAATGTGGTCACTGAAATCAAGCGATAGCTGTCACGTAGCTCAATGGGTACAGGAATAACTTGTCTAATTGATATGATGTCAAAAATGACTGGTTGGAAATCTATTGCTCCGGCAATTCTGGAGCCATCACCATCCCTTCCACAGAATCAGGTTTCAATATCGTGGTTAGCTTGAGAGGCAATACGCAGCAGTATAAGCTTACGGGTTCAACAGCTTTGGTTTTCTTACTCGGTGACGAATTGGGCTTCGTGTTGGGTGAATGAGACAACACGAGTTTGTTTGTGTGTTAGTTCCCTGAACCCAGCCACTAATGACTACATCCTGGTCGAGAAGTCCCTTGCTGCATTTGCGATTATCCGGGGACAATATCCAGAGACTCCATAATCTCTCCAAATTTTGTCAGATCAGGTGCAGCAGCTGTATCTTCTGTTTGAGGATAAAAGACTGCCAGATCGTTAAATTCAGTTGTTCCGTACGTCATATCTCTTTCGAGGAGGTAGTCGGCCACGTCCCCCCATCCCAGGTCTCAATTCATCTAGCTTCATCTGCGAATACCGAAATCTCTCCATGCGCTGCTGTACCATTTTGGATATTGTGCCCACCCCCCAGCCGGGTTTATCATCTTCGCTCAGCTTGCCCAGCTCTGTATCTTGATCATCCTCACATTCCCCATACTCCTCATCATCAGAACTTGCAAGATCGCTCAGACTGTCTCCAATAGCATTCATCATCTCCTCAGACATTTTATTGTGCTCTTTTGTTGTCAATCCCGTGTTATCAGCATTTCTTGTTTCTTCCTGCTCCTGCTTAATCGCTGTCTCTGCATCTTCAACTCACTTTCTTGCCACAGCAGTTTCTCTCTCAACATATACCTCGATCAATTTCTCTTTCTCTTTGTTGCTTAGCAAGTGTGATTCCATTTATCTCTCCACTGCAAGCATCTGTTTGGATCGCAAGCTGTGCAATGTCCCATGGGCTCGGACTGTTTCTGCTTCCAAGCCACTCTTGCCTTCATTTGCTTGATGACGTCAGTGGGTGGAACGCTTCATCAATTTGCCATATTTGCCCGCCAGAGGCAGCGAAAATTTCTTCATTGGAGCATTGACCATTGTAGTTAGTGTTGGCTATATCGTTGGGCGAGATGTTCGATGATTTGGGATATGGAGGATATGGAGGCAAGCTTCCTCTTGTATGTCAACATTGGTACGTTTGATCAACTTGAACAAAGCAAAGTCCACAGTTTGACTGTCACTAAAATTGCAACAGTGATGCTAACTGTACAACCTGACATCATTTTCAGCCTCAGTTTCATGTAAGATACCTTGGATTTCTTGAGACCAACATCACCAGATGTGCTTTCCCTTGAAGAAAAACCTGTTGATTACTGCCTATCAAAAGATTTCAGCTGTCCAAGACATCCATTTATCCCTGTAAACATATTCACAAGATCGGACCAGCATACTGCAAATCGCGGGACGGTGTGACACCCCTTCAACCTGCAGCCATATGCAGCGGGATTCACCATGAGTAGAACATGCAAGTTGGCTGTTATTTATGCCATCTTGACTTGAAGCTGGCTATATACGCCTCAGGACTTCCCACTTCTTTTCATTATCATTTTCCTCTCCAATTCCACAACAGCAAATCATGGCGACAGAAACAGCTCAGCATGGTGAGAGTGGATCTGAAACTAGCCTATCGAAGGGCGCTCGATCCAATGCCGCACTCGCTGGCACACAGCAACAGCAAAGACACCAGTTAGTCCACTGCGAAGCGGCCAATGCAGGCACCAAAAATATGACTCAGGATGGACAGTTAAACATCGTCCGTAATACCGGAAGCAGGAAGAATCAGATGCAGCATGCGATTGTATGTGAATACATCTAAATCGAGGTGAATGGCGGTCAACTAAGCGTCTAAAGTTCCGACGGTATACGTTGAGAGCTACATAACCACTGTATTGCTGCCCGTAACGGGAAACCTCCATGTTTGACCAAGAAATTTGTCCGCACAGTCCACAAAATCAAACATCGTGATGTTGTCAGCTCTGCAATTTTTATGTACCAATTTCGTCATAAGGGTCCCCGTGAGTGGACCAGGCAGACGTCAATTACCTCAGTGGAGTCTATGGAAGTGTGTATGGTTGCGGTAGTAGCCGAATCTCATTGTGGAAGGCAACAACTAATTACTTGTAGGTTTTCGAGATGGCTGCTACTATGGCTAGGCGACGAGGTTGGGTCCAGCCGTAACAGTCCAACAAGCGCCTGGCGCTGAATATGGCCAAAATGGCCAAAGCAGGGTTTTCGAGCACTGCAATAGAGAGAACGCAATACCTGACCAAGAATCCTCATGCCGAAGTCCTAGAAGAGCAGAAGTGGGGAGCTGAGTATTCTGGGCAAGAAAACCGGAAGGCTGCGATAGAAAGCAACCCGGCTATGATTCATCAAAACCATACAAATCGTTGCCTTCCTTCCCACAATAGCACCGCAAAAGATCTTCAAACTCACTAGAGGCACAAAGGAACGGGTGCACCACCACCCAACCGACACAGACAGCCAACACCTGAACCGATGCCATCACTGCCCGGAACGCCACCTGCGTCACCCTGTGACAATGAGGGAGCTCAGGTTCCCAAATCGACAATTTGCCACCCAGATATGTGTATTCACACACTCCTCTTCGCAGCGCTATATTTTTCAATCTTGATGCCTATGCCATGGGTAGCCAGCCCGATACAGATCATAATCCAGATATGCTGACTGATAAGAGAACATCCACTGGTTAGCACACTATCAGCTGTGTGGTAATGCTGCTAACATTCATGTTGCAGATGAGAGCAGTCTATTGAGCGAACCTGGCAGTGAGGACAAGCATTCATAGAAAGGAACAGGATTTTTGACTGTATTATTATCTACAATCAGCAGACACTGTAAAGTATATTTTAATGGATATATTTATATGTATTATTAGAGAACAATGTAGTGATCAAGGAGAATATCAACGGAAACGATAGAAAGGCTGCCAAAACAATCTGAATGATATACTATGCCCAATCGACTGAGTGAACATTGCAGATACACCTGTTGGAAAATGAGCATCAATGGAGCGTCCACAATTTTAGGTCTGGAAAGTCAGGTAATTAAAAAATTGATTCAGTTGTGGTTATACATAATCGAAGTATTGGCCGCCTTTACAGGCAACAATTATAGTGACACGCTCCCTACCCTATTCTGGAAATGAGAGTCAACAGAGTGTCAGCGAGTCTTGGACTTGCATCCTGGGTAATCTGATGGGTAAGAGGTTGCGGACAGCCGTAAACGAAATATTGTCTGCCTTTATTGGCAAAACAGAATGCGATACCGTCCCTGCCCCATCTTGACAATGAGGATGAACGGAGTGTCAAAGATTTTTGGTCCTGCATCTTCAGTAATATGAGTGACGCTTGATCTTCAACATCCATAAAGATGTAGTTGGCAGCCTGAATATGCAGATGAGCGGGGGATATTTCCGCGACAGCCTCCGGGACAGTAACAACTTATTTCATTCACAAAGCCAGCACCAAATATTCATGAGCCTTTTAGAGTACAAAAACAGTCAAAAGATGTATATAAACATTAACAGCCACATCATGTTATGATTAACCATGAGGCAACGCCAACAATCATCGACGCTCTGTTGATGCTCATTTTCAAGATGGGGCAGGGAACCTTTCGCTTTCTCTTTCTCCTATTATGGTGGCCAATACTTTGCTTATGGCTGTCTGCAACCTATCGCCCCTCAGATTACCCAGGATACATGACCAACAATCTTTGACCCTCCGTTGATGCTCATTTTCAGCATGAAGTAGGGAGCGTGCCTCCGTTTGTATTGATCATTAAGGCGGCCAATACATCCGAAAAAGACTGCACTGTACCAAAGTCAATATTTTGTGATTAGCAGTCGCATATCTAAATGCGTCAATACATAGTGAAACCTGAAACACAGAACTGGAGATTCGAAATCACGGGTCTAGGCAAAGCTGGCAAAAGCTGCGGGTTGACGAGTAGGTGTCCGGGTTTGGCCCACCCAGCAGCAGCAGGACCGGTTTCTGGATGGGTCTGGAACCAAACCGACCCGTTTTTGCATTCCAACCACAGACCGCTGGCACATCACCAGGACCAGTTGCTAACACTACTTGTGTGCAGTACCCTCCTCCATGTCATCAATTATCTTGTCAATACATTGCTGAATAATGACAATAAAGATCTCTGATGACTTCCCCTTGGTGACAAAGGACACGAAGTCCATACTGATCAATTATCTATTGGCCACTGCTCTGTAATTGGCCTGAACATCGCTCAACTGTCCTTGGTACGGCCGCAGACCTTCATGTGATGTCATGACAGTTGGTGAAAGAAGGTTGGAGCCTTGCTGCAGATCAGTCCGATCAGGCTCCAGCATATGTAGAGTATTAGTTTTTTGATTGATGATATGCAGATTGGTTGCCATCCAATTGTTATCCTCAATTAGGTCACAGGTGCCTACCATGATACAAGTCGTGGACCACCCGGAGATGTCGACACAATTGCCGGTGACACCTTTCATTGATGCATTGAGCCAAACTTGCCAATTATCCACTCCGGCATTCCCTTCTCCTGCTACAGAGAATCTTATGCACCTGCAAAGTCAACATTTCAAGCCCAAAGAATTGGTGTATACAGTATTCATGTAACTATGGAAGACACCACAATCTAATAAGGAACACACTGAACAAAGTTTATTATTGGAGGTTGAAACAGAAGCATTGAACTGCAGTAAGTCAGAATTAAGCGACCCAGGAGGAGCGGAAGTGTCATTCTCTGTCAAGCTGCCCAAGTACAATTTTGCATGTCTTTTGAATGTTTCTTTGCATTCCCCCAATTCGTGACTCTGCATGGTATTCAATTTTCCGATAATATTATGGGTAGTAGGATGTTCGACCACTACTCCCAATTGCTGTGTCCCTGCCCAGCCTGCTCATCCCCAACCTTCTGCTCTGCTGTCGAATCCTCCCCCTCATTGTTCATATTTGTGCCCTCCACAGAGGCTGCCAGGAAGTGCTTGATGCTTCCAACCACCGATGTGGCAGAAGTTCCTGGGTTGCCACGACGAGTATTGACACGATTATGCCCACTGTCCCATCTGCTGCAGTATACCCCAGTCTATGTACAGACAGTGTGGCTGCACCCCTGCAAATCCAGAGTTGTATGATCATGTACCTCAGGCTCAAAACCGTTGCTGTGGGAGCACCTGCTGTTGATGGTAGCTACAGTAAGATCCATTAGCTCCGAAGCAATCGGCATTGGACTAATGGCTGTATCTGGCGGGTAACAATTGATGCCATGTTTCACTGTCATCGCTGTGATAGCCGAATGTGAAGTCAAACATTGAGAGAATGTACTAACCATCTCCATTGCATCGGCCAATGTTAAAGGGGTGCATGGCTGCAGGTACCTGTGCATATGGGCTGCGGCAATGATCTGATCTGCGATTCCCGCAGGCAGTTGCGAACAGTACTCATCATTCAGGGCATCCAAGAGTGTAATTGTGGTCACTTTTTACAGCATGTGGATAAGCTAGGAGAAGTGCTTGTTAAAATGCGCAACATTGCCAACCCCTATGGAATAGCAAAGCTTGCAAATCTCCTTTTGAACAGCAGTAATAGGGACTTCTGGGACATCATGATGGGGAAACATAAACTTGAAAAGAAGCCTCGTCAGAGGTGCATACGAGTTGTAGGCAGGAGGAATGACTGTGACACCATCCTGACGAATCTAGTGTTCGAACTACCTTTACACCTCAGGATCCATGAATTGCACAGCCGCACAGCTGCGCTTGTCCAACTCTGTAGTACCCATTGCCACTCCACCTTGGCATACCCAGTGCTCCACCTTGTGAAGAAACAGATTGACAGTCGCCAGCTTCAGATCCCCAGTAAATATTGGAGGCTGATGCAGTTCAAGGTGGGAATGTGAGAAGAACCCTCCTCCCCATCCAATGCCACCCACACCAAGACAAGCCATCATTTGTAAAAATGTATCGAATCGGCCGCACCAAGTCTCCACCTCTCCAAGCTTGTCATCTCACATAGTAGTGGCCGTGCAAAGCTAAGCCACCCCTGACTGTATGCGATGTATCAGGCATTGGAGGACATTGCATTGGGAGTAGTAGTGATGGTCAATTGTCCTGTAGCGATTGGTAAATCCTTGGTGGCTGATTGCCTTAATTTCGGCATCAAATGTATTCCCAGGCATGCAAGCCATTACTTCAAAATATTGATTTAGACTGTTATTATTGGCTACACCTGGGAGAGGCTAGCTGGAACCTTCTTCTTCCAGTCTGATTAGCGAAGGTTTTTACAGTAACTTCTTTGAAGTTGTGCTCAACAACGCCGGAATACAGTACCGGCCAACCACACTCCATAGCATCAAGCTAGCAGTTGTAGGACATTAAGTCCAACCAGTTATGGTAGTAGGTGTGCTATTTGAACATCGCTTTGGCTTTGCAGTTGTATGAGACAAATCCTTGTCAGGTCTGGTTTTTTCTAAATTGTGTTAGACCGAGTCTTTGTAGAGTACATCATCACGTGGCTGTGGGTTAGGGCTGGCGGCTACTATATAGGCTACATGTCATCTTAGACTTAGACTCAATCAATCAATCGTCTCGACAGGTTCGTCACAACAGGTTATGAGCCCGGGCGCGACCACGATCCGGACACCGTTTTCGACAACTATCAAGGGGAGATAACAGTCGAATCGCGAACCATCATACGAGCGGGGCCGCAGGGTCCCGGATGCATTGCGAACGCATCCGGGATCAAGACACCCTACGGACTCAGGACGACGATTCCACGATGCCAAGTACTCGGATTCCTCCTCTCGACGAAATCTCACATTCAACCGCTTAGAGGGCTGCGATGGCTGCGATGGCCGCGATGGCCGCAATGGCTGCGATGGCCGCAATGTTGAGTTCTACGGGTATATGAGATTACGGCAACCGAACGACACGTCGACAGGACACGTTCGGAACGAGTACGGAGAGCAGTTTGGCAGGAGTTTGGGTCAACATCGTGTCAACACCCTTGGAGGACATCGGGTCAACACCCTCGGAGGACATCGGGTCAACACCCTCGGAGGACATTGGGTCAACACCCTCGGAGGACATTGGGTCAACACCCTCGGAGGAGCTCAGATCAACACCCTCGGAGGAGCTCAGATCAACACCCTCGGAGGAGTTTGGGTCAACATCGGCATCAACAGGATGAGTTCGGGTCAAAATCAGCATCATTAGGATGTGTTCGAAGCGATTTCGTAACAGGTCAACCTGGCCAGCCAAGCAGATCGACATACAGTATGCTATTTGGATAGTCTATAAGAAGTGGGCGGGTAATGGACCACGGATACTTGGAAGATGTCGGCAAATACACACGAAACCCCCGTGGAGCGCTGCGGTTGGTCCGCTACAGTGCGCTGGGTATGTGATTTGCGACAGCCTTGAGACACCGGCGGTGGCAATTGGGCCATGAATCCAAGAAGTCTGTGGACTCCTCTACTGTGAGGACGAGGAAGCTTTGTTAGCTGTACGGTGTGTATTGTACCTTCAGCCTAAACCTTCAATGACGACAACCCCTCCTCCACCCGGGAGGCTGAGTACGGGGATCCACGATCTATGGGAATGAGTTTCCTAGGGCTAGCCACAGAAGAGCGAGCTTCGGGGAAGCGTCTCCAATTCGAATTGCAGCTATGGAGAAGAGTCTCCAATTTCAACACTGACACCAACACCAACACCAACACCAACACCAACACCAACACTGACACCGATACATACTCGATATCGAGCATCCGCCTCCGTACAACAGCTTATGAGCACCTGCGTTTAAAAAGAAATGATGATTAACACTTCCACTTTGTTTGTCGAGCGGAAGTTAGCATCGCCACAGAGAAGCGTCTCCAATTTCGATGCGCCACCGTACAGCAGGTTATGCCAATTTCAACATGATACCGACACAGACACACCTTCGCATACGTACGTACATATCTACCACCGTACAACAGGTTATGAGCACTTGTGTTTAAAAAGGAAATGACGATCTTCCACTTCGTTTGTCGAGCGGAAGTCAACATCGCCACGGAGAAGCGTCTCCAATTTCGACACTGACAGCACAACCCATCATTGGGACCGAGAGGCTGCGTATGGGAATCAACGACGCTCCAGCTGGTTGGAGCAGTACCTTCGATATAGTACATGACAAGTACTGCAGGTTTATATATATGTTCCACCACGATACCGATCACGATACAACAGGACTGTGTGTCACCTTCGGAAGAGCGGTTGACTGGAAGTCAAGACAGTTGAAGCCGACAGCACAATCGTCTACCGAGCTTAGGAATAGGCATATTATTGACGCCTCCAATGGCATGAGCAGGAGAATGGTCGTTTGGGAGGAGCTCAGGGCATGGCATGATTTGGCTTCTGTCTTCCGTTTGTTTTCTGTCTGTTTTTTCAATGGTTTAGTGTTTGACGGACGTGATAACACCCTGGAGGAGTGTTAGACCGAGTCTTCGTAGAGTACGTCATCACGTGGCTGTGGGTTAGGGCTGGCGGCTACTATATAGGCTACGTGTCATCATAGACTTAGACTCAATCAATCAATCGTCTCGACAGGTTCGTCACAACAAATTGCCCCAGCGAAACTTCTGGCACATCTCTTCTTCACAAGATCACAGGATTTGAGAGCTGCTGAGCCTTATATGACCGAATGAAGGAAGAATTGAGAAGTTGCTACCAATTAAGGGGTCGCTAGAAGGTTGAGTCTATTAGATAGCTAGCAACATGGAGGTCGATTGTGCCAGTGCCCGGTAACCTGGTCAGTCCCCTTCAGCAGAGCCGCACAGAGCTGCATCTTATGTACACTGCTGAACCTTCCCTATTATCCTCTATACTGTGTTTCATATTCCAGGGAGCATTTCACATTGGGTGTTTCATTGGCAATGTACGCGGCATCTGATATTGCTATCGGTATGGAAATCCCCGCCTTAACATCTGTATAAGGTATGAAGCCAATATCAATATAGTCCTTTGTTAACGAGTATACTGTTGTACCCCTGGATTTAAGTTGTAACTGTGGGAACCTTCCAGTCTATTTTGAGGTAGGAATGCAATTTCTATATTGGTTTTGCTGCTGGAAACTAATAAAACCACAGTCAAAGTCACCAAGACTGTATCTCTAGACAGTGGGTATGCTGCAAATATAAGCAGCTGCTATATTTCAATCATAAAATTAATTGCTTCATTGTATTCCACTAGCTGTGGTGGAATAGATTGATTGTCTGAACAGCACAAGCAAGTGGAGGAGTGGTTAAAATGGACAGATTTTGGAAACACAGTGGAATATACAATAGTACAATACATGTACTTTATAATTCACTTGAATAGAAAGTTGTATATATAATACATATTGACTGGATAGAATCAAAAATTACTGATAACCATATTTAGGTGTGTGTCAGTCCAGTTGCTGATATAGACCATACAGTCTAGAACTAGTTATCTTCCAGCTGAGAGTATATTATAGCAGTTAATAATAAATATTAATCAATGGATTATAATGGCAAAAGTGTACACTATTGCAGATATATCTCTAAACAATCTCATTTATTATTTGTTGTTCTTTAAATGAAATCACTAAATTACTAAGATGACTATCAGAGTTAGACTAAGATATCCATATGAATTTGACTACAGTCCCAGATTCTTTCAATCTCTCTGGCATTTTAATATTCTTTCAAAGTTTTCACATTTACTTTCATTACATTTCTATATAATTCTCAGAAATTCAATTCACTTTATGACCTTTTGAAAAACAGTTATATAATTTGATATCTTTTCAAATTTGAGCATTATTTGTACATACTCTACTTTTTCAGATATACTGGAGATTTCTAGTAAGTTATTTACATGTTAATGATACATTGATATATCAATACTATGGAAGATATTTTGCTAAAGTATCAATATATTATCATATAACTAGATTCAGAGATTTACAGAGATTGTCTGTAGCTCTGAATCTGTGATAGTATTAAAAAGTTTAACATTAAATTTTGCCTGAGTACTATATTGAAGTGTACTTGAGTCAGTAAAAAACTACCAAATGTATTTATATATATAGATTAATAGGTACAATGATAAGATGAATTCCTGTTATATACAATTACTTGAGAATCAAAAGTGGAAATATCTCTGAACTTCCAAAATGAGTTGCTGACTAATACTGCAGATATGTAATTATGGAGCTAAATGGAAAGTCTATTGTTGAATTGAAATAACCAAAATATTCAGATAACATTATGTTCATGTGTCTAGCATGTCAGCCAAAACTGAGCAGAGATGCCTATTTTTATTGATGTGGTTGATAAACAATGATAAATGTGCAAATCTTTCAGCTGTAGACTTTCAGCACTGCATATAAGAGAGAGCTGTGCCAAGACGACGAGCCGGAATGGAACGGATCCGAACCATACAAACACAAAACCCGCTCCCAAGCCACATTCCTTAGCCACTCCACTATTCTCATACCCAAACCACCGTTGAGGAGGACTCCGAGTATCGTGATTACACCATGTTTAAGACTTCGCGTTTGATTAGTTCTGTTCTACCGATATGGTCCCATGTACTACGCATGACTTCAGTGTGTATATACAGAGCGCTAGCGAAGCCCCCAGTACCTTTCTGACCATTCCATATCATTGGTCAGTAACAAAATCTGACCTCGCTTGCCAAGCCCTGCCAATTATTTCTGCATTCGCTGAGCGAGCTTGCGAGCGTTTCGAACAGTCTGGGCATGAGACAAACAATTAAAAGTCCTAGTGAAATTTTGTCCGGCATAGTCTTAAGTTCCTTAAGACCAATTCATCTCCCTTAGGGGTCGTGCTAGATGTGGAAAATTCCACATCACTCCAGAGCAGTAACAAGAACTAGTAGTGAGCGTCAGACTTATAAGCAGCAACCAGGCATTGTGCTGCTCCGTTCGGTCAATAACCTACGGTGGTTTTAGGTTGCAGAAAATAAAGAACAGTCCTGCAACAAATAATAAATAGAGTAAATTTCGTGCTGCACTCGTCGTGCTTTATAATTTGTACTTGAAAACCTGGCAGTTACTAAATATGCATGAGGTCGGTCATCAAACAATCATCAACACTACACCACTACACCACTCCACCACCTCGAATTATTTCTTACCACCACCGCCCTCTTGCAACTTGTTCGCTAGTCTTACTTCCTACCATCGTAATTTCACTTTCTATCCTTATCTTGTGACTCGAATATCCAAATATCCAAACTACCTCGCGGTCGAGAATCACATACCATCAAATTTCCCAATACTTCAATTATCAATTGCATCGATGGGTACAGGTGTGAGTAATTTGGGTTTTGGCCTATGAAGTGTTTCTTAATACCCATTCATCACAGGTATCCAACTTCAAGGCACAATGTTGGTTCCGCATTCGCGAATCTATACTCCCAACATCAAAAGACCAGATACCCTCCGAGGTCAGGAAATCAGTAGATCTCTGGGACTTCATCGTCATGGATGCCCAGTCACTGATGATTGTCAATAATGAGGTGGCACTGATCAATCGCTTCGATGCTACCATCTCCGAATCAGTAGTTTTCAAGAATCAAGCATTCATTCGATTCGCTGCCGCTTTAGACGTCAGTAATCTATTGGAAAATTGTTAGTTTCCAAGCCTGGTTCACCGTTCTATATATCGGGAAGGCTGTGGGGAGTTTATCTGGCCCATGATGGAAAAACTATCATTGTCACGGGTGACGCTGCGCAGTATAACGAAGCGGTGAATTGGACGCCTGCAGAAGGGTTAATTGCATAAAGTTCTTAAAATATCAACTGTAGCTAAATAGTTATAAGGTGGCGGCCCCCTGAAACCCCAACTAGCAGCTATCCATTCCAATACGTATAGACGGAAACTTCGAAGTACAAGATGATTACGAGGGACTCTTCACCGCCCACGAATCCAATGTTGGACTGGACGAGGAGGTCTATATCTACTTGGGTAGTAGAGCACTACCGCGATTTATTGGGTGTTAATTGGAAGGATACACCCTTAGGGGAAATGGGTAGTTGGTCCGGTTCGCTGGTGAGTCAGTTGCTCGTTAACGTTTTTAGGAGTTACTGAACTGCAGACTAACCGCCTGCAGCGAACAGTGATAAACAGCATTATGGTGAAGCCACACCCAATTTCCCTTTGCAATCGACTTCTATCAGTGTATCATCAAACTAATTGAATAGGTACACCCCTACCAAATGGTACTATTCTGATGCAAAGACTACGTTACTATATACAATGGCTCCTACGCGGATGTTGTGCGAAACCGTTATCCACAATTACTCGGCCAAGAGCTAGCGAAGGGCTGGCCTGAAGCCTATGAACAGATACATGAATACTTGGATAACTGTCGCTGAGGTCTAAGCATCATCCGTAGTTGAGACACCCGCTAGTTGATCGTACTGATAAGGATGAGGAATGTTACTTTGACTGGACGCTAACTCCCATTCTTGAAAAGGCTGGAAACGTGGGAGGAGTTCTATGGCAGCAGTATGAAGTTAAGTTATCATCTGGCTTGACCTGCAGCGGAGGGAAATACTGATATACTGGTCGCAGGAACAGCTCGTATCCTTCAGAATCCGCGACGAGAGATTTTTAAAAACTCTGAGGGCTTCCGCCGCCAATTCACGGAATACCATGGACTTCTGGCTGGCTGTTCTGGAGGTAAGACATTCAGCCTCTGTGATATTCAAAAGAGAAGCTAACACGACGCCGGCATTCGATTCAAACACCTACGACACTCCGTTTGTAGCGCTCTACGAAATTCCCAGGAACAGCGAAAATGAAGCAATACAGATAGGATGCCGAGGTATCTCAAAGGGACACTCGTTTCCTCGAGTGTTAGTGCTTGCGGAGTTCGATGGACACTTCTCGGAAGAAATACGGGAGGCACGACGAACTCCTGAGGATCAAAGGTGAAAAGGAAGGACTTCAGGTAATAGAATGTTTTCGATACGTTGTTCACCGTGGTTTCAGTGCACCTTTGTTCGACGGCCATTGTGATTCCCATCCTATCAAGAGGCGATATTGTTTAAACTGAGGCTTTCATTGTCCTTGGCATTAACACGAAGAAACGGCTGGATGATGATTATGATATATGGCTCGATCAGATCCAAGAAAATATCTCGGAGTATCTGGCTGGAGTTCGGAGTGCTGAGCAGGTAGTCCAAGAGGCGATGCGCGAGCAACTAGCAGATGTCGAGAAACGACGTGCATCCGAATTATCACCCCGGCTGAAAGAAGTGAAGGATCAACTAAGGAAAAAAGAACTGAGATTTACCAACATGGCCAGTGCCATCCCCATTGGTCTTATCGAAATAGATTCCAAAGGTGCTACAATATATACGAATGACGCTTGGCATGAAATTATAGGAATCCCTCGAGACCGAGACGAGAAGACTTAGGTCGATGTAATCCACCAGGATGACAGGGAGTGGTGGTCGAAACGCTTGGACGACGCAGCCAAATTTGAAGTAAATGTACCTATTGAGTACAGACTAGTTGATACCAGTAAAAGATACTACAACGACCAGAACGTTATGTAGGTCGTCAGCGAAGTTTTGCCGGTATATGATGATATCAGAGTGCTTCATGAGTTCTATTCAACTGTTGCAGATATAACTTCATTGAAACAGGCCGAGGAAGCGCAAAAAGAGCGAGCCGATGAAGCACTCGAAAGGGCGAAACAACAGGAGAGGTTCATCGGTAAGCGTTACTCATTGCTAGAACTTGAGTCCCTCCACGAACGAAGCTAATTGAAGATGTAGACATAATTTGCCATGAACTCAGGAATCCGCTGAGCGCCATCCTGCAGCACTCAGAACCAATACTTGACGTGTTGGACAGCTATGAGAATAATTCTAATCATAAAAACCCGCTCGATGTTAACTCCATTACCGACAGTGCCAACACCATCATTCTGTGTATCACCCATCAAAGGAGAATTATAGATGATATTCTAATTACAAGCAAGCTGGATTCTGGATTAGTACAAGTGGAACCAATTGATTTAAACCAGAAAAATATCTTGAAACGGCTGTTTCAATGTATAATGCGGAGGCACAATCTAGAGGGATTGAAATGACCTTTACTGTGGAACCAGCTAAGCAACCCTAAATATCCAATCGCTTAAGGGAGATCCTTCGAGAGTAATGCAAATCGTCAGTCAAGACTCGGATGATAAGCTTGATAGGATAAACTGACTGAAACCAGCTGTTGAACTTGATCACCAATGCTATAAAATTCACAATTCGAAAAGATGAGAGGAAGATTAAGATCGGGTTAGCCACATCCCTCGAAGAACCGGTCTCATATGGAAGAGTCATATTCACCAAGGACAGTTCCAGAGATATCTCATCTTTCAGTGGCCTCCAATGGGGCTACAGCGAGGCTGTTTACTTAATAATCACTGTTACCGACACTGGAATTGGAAACCCTAACGAAGGCCAAAAGAACCTATTCGGAAGATTTCAGCAGGCTCCAAAAACAGAGTCAAAGTATGGAGGCTCAGGTGCCTAGTTTTCCAAGCCAACAATAATCCTATGAGCTTTCTAATATCACTTGCTAGGTCTCGGACTCTACATCTGCAAAAACATGACCAAACTGCTTGGTGGATCAATTGGAGTCGTCTCGACAAAGGACAAAGGCTCTCAGTTTACGTTCTATGTAACGACGAGGAGGGGAAACAAGTCAGGCATAGAGGAGCAGCCTGAGCAGCCTGAATTACAGTGGCTTGCGCGCCATGCAGGTAAAACTACTAGCTCCACTCCCTCAAGAACAACCTAAACACAGAAGGAACATCCGCGTGACGCGGAATTCCGCAGTCTATGGATTCAAAATGCTCGTAGTTGAAGACAATGCGATCAACCAGAGAGTGATGAAGAGACAGTTGGAAACCCGGGGATGTACAGTATTAACGGCAAACAACGGATTGGAAGCGGTAGAGTTTATACAGCAATCTTCGCTGAATCGACACCCTGGATCGGATGCAAAGGAGATCGAGATATGCTTCATGGTTTTTATCTATCTATGAATGGATTTGTGGGGAATATTCTGACAATTGATAAAGCATTGCGAAATGCTAGTAATGAATGGAATGGTTGCAAGTCAACAGATCAGACATATGCAAGTTGAGGGCATTCTCACCCGACACTTGCCAATTTTGGGGGTATCTACAAATGTTAGAGGAGCGCAAGGTATAATTTTGTTTGAATGAAGCATTGTTGTAAGTAGCCCCACTGATAATTGGGTATACAGTCTAAGCAATGAAAGACTCTGGAATGGTATGAGTCTATCCATCCATAACCAATATTTCCCCCCTATTAACAAGTGATCAGGACGACGTAATCTCGAAGCCGTTCACTATCAATCAATTGGTTCGAAGTGCAACTTCACTTGTCAATTCGCAATCTGTACAGGATTGGAGCAAGGAAAGTGGTGTTAATCTGGAGAACGTGGAATCGGTTGGGGTTGTTATTGGTGATGAGAGGTCCCGGAAGGGGTCGGTTACTAGCTACACTACTGGGAGGGCTTGATGACGGTGCTGTCCAATTGCATGGGGTTTCGGATTGTTGGTCTCTTGTGTGTGTTTTGTAGACGAGCGTGAGTTTTGTAGACGACGAAGTTGATTATTGGACAAAAGCGATGGCATTGAACAGAGAGCGTGATAATCCATGACATCCTGACATGACCTAACGTGCTAAGCCGCTTCAAACCTAAAACGTGATGCCAGCCCTATTTTCCAACACCCCTGATTTCCCCATCTCATTTCAACATGTCCGCCGACGACACTCAATTCTCAGACTCGGACCTTACCTCCCTTCTCTCCGATGCCGAATCTTCCGCTGTTACCCTGGCTCCTATGATCGTCGAATCCCTTGTTGCAGGCCGATCGCGCCGCCAAAATGCTGGAAACCTCCTTGCCAAACTCCTCACCCAGGAAGCAGACGAGGAAGACACACTATTCCTCGAAGACGAAGACGATGTAGAATTTGAAGTCAAAGAAAAGGACTTCCTCAATGATGACGACGTGTTGATGGGATCTTCCTCAGACGATGAAGACGACGCTGGCCCACCTGCTCCGGGGGGGGCGGAGGCCCTAGACGGCGAGCAGGAACTCGAAAGACAAGAAAAGGAGCTGAAACAGGCACGCAAGCGAAAAGCGGACGAGGCATACATGAAACCACGGGCGCGGGGGAAAGTCGGCTCTGTGAAGCGACGGGTCACGATTGCCGAGGAGGTTGCGACGGCGACGACAGCGACAGCGACAGAAGGGGATGATGCGGTGGATGAGGATGGTTACACGGCGCTCACGCGGCCAAGGAAGAAATCGGAGCGCATCTCTTGGATCCCCGAGTTTGTGGCTACCCGTGCGTCGTCGCGTACATTATCGCTACAGAACCGGTCTGAGACTATGCGCCGGCTGGAGGAGAGCCAGAAACGGAGGTTACACACTATTTCGTTGATGGAGAAGGCGGCTGCAAAGAAGGAGAAAGTTCGTCCGAAACGGGAGATGACGCAGCAGGAACGGCTCGAGGAGGCAAAACTTACAGAACGGAGGAATCTTAGGAGTTTGTGCTCGTGGGAGGAGACGGAGAAACAGAAGCTTGAAGAGCAGCGGCAACGCCTGGCCGAGTTACAGAATCGCAAGTTGGCCGGTCCCGTGATTACGTATTGGAGTGGGACAGCAGAGTGGAGTGGGGAGACGCGGAGGTTGATCAGGATGGGGAAGGGAAAGTTGGTGGAGGAGGTGGAGGAGGATGAGATGCAGTTGGGGGACGAGAAGAAGAAAAAGAGGATAAAGAAGCCGAAAGGGAAAGAGAAAGATGAAGGGAAGGAGAAGGAGAAGGATGAGGTGGACGATACACCAAAAGCTATTGACCCTCCACCAATACCAATACCACCGCAACCACCGCAAGAAGGGAATACTCCGCTTCCGCCAACTCTAACTCTAGCGGCGAAAACTGATATCCCATCCTTCCTGGAAGGAGGTCTCCAATACGCCACGCCCCCCCCAGGTCACCAACAATCACCAGCACCAACACAAGCACAAACATCAGCACTAACGGAACCACCATCACAAGCATCACCACTACCGCTCAACCCACCAAAACTGAACGAGATCTCAGGGTGCAACCTTATAGTCCTCGAAAACTTCGACCTACCCGCTGTCAAGGACAGGGCCTACCTTGTAAAAACGCTCTGGGGCGACCAGACAAGACGTCTACGTAAGCTTCCCCCCAATGTTACTTCCTTATTGTAACCATGGATCAACATGGAACTAACCCCTCTCAATAACGGAACAGCAACAACAAAACCCCATTGCGTGATCTCGCACCAACCTGCCAAATTCTGCGATCCAGCAACAGGAATGCCATTTGCGTCGCTGCATGCATACCGAGAGATCCAACGGCTATTACGCGGCGAGATCCGATGGAGCTACATGCTCGACGCGTATGTGGGCGAGGTCGGTATGGCGGCTAGCGGCGTACCTGAAGGGTTCTAAAGTCTTTTGATTCGTTAGTTAGCAGAGCGTAGAGCGGAGGCGGACGGCCAGGACAGGGAGTGAGGATTATAATTAACTTTCGTTTATACCCAACGAACGGAAAAGGGAATGGATCCGTTCTTCGATCGTGTGCACATCCGTCATAATCAGGCAGACATTGGCAGAAGCAACCCATGAGCGTGAGTGGTTGGGTGTGCGTTGTACGTTGTCAGATCCGGATCTGAATCAGAACCCAGATGTGTTGGGTTGGAGGTGGAAGGAGCGGGAAGAGATCCTTTTTGTTTGTGATAAGTTATATCAAGGGCCCCTTATGTTTCTTGCAGCGACGAAGCAGTGGTTATGGTGGTGAGATATCGGCAGAGACAAGGCAGAAAGGGAACATGCGCATTCAGTAAGTGGTAGTATTCGGGGGGATTTTTCTTCGATCTCGATCAACTTTCTCGATTTTCGGGTTAATCTATGTACTGTTACAACCTCCCTCCCCCCAAAATTAGCATCATCACAACATGGTATAGATAAGCATCAGGCCCTCGGTTAAGCATTTTATTTTGCATATCCCGTATCATCAGCCCCATCAGAGCCAGCCAATCGAAAATCGAAGATTTAGCATGGCCTCGAATCAGACTCTCAAATGTGTATTTGTGTGGCGTGCACAAAGATCAAATTGGAAGTGATAAAAAGGGAATAGTGTGGCAGGGGTAAGGAAGGTGTGAGAGAGCCTGGAGACATTGCTCAGTACACAAGTTCACAAGGCAACTGGGTCAGAATCTTGTCATGCTGGTCAAAATTTCAACAGCATGGGTTTGTACTGGATTAGGATGGAATGAAGAGTTCAGAGTGGGGGGAAAAAGAGTTGGTATGGGGTTCTAAGCAAGTCAAACAATACAATATATGTAAAGGTAAAGAGAGTGGTGTCAGGGAAAAGTTATTTCATAATGTATAATGTACTGTAAGCTATATAACCCCTTGTAGTCTTCTGTACCAGCCATGATTGCAAATAATAGAATGTAGCAAAGAGCCATTATATGTATTAGAGATAATATATGTGTGATACCTTGTACACTGATAGTAGTTTTCAGCTTTATTTCTTAACTTTGGTGTACTAACACAGTGCTCTGGGGGTGATAGTAAGAGTATTTGGAGATGGCATGGTATAATCAAGTATGCTAGATCTGTACTACAGGTTGTTTGGCAGAGGCTATATGTGTAATTGCACAGTCTTATTGGAACTCAAGGTTGGTAGTTATAGTACTTGCCATGATCTAGCTATAGACTACACATACTATTACCTAGATCTTGTCATTGTCCATTTTCAGCTGTCAGAATCTATATGTATAGTTGCTCTAACCTTGTCTAAGAATTTTCATGCTACCTTTTTGGTCTTGTTAGAGCCCACTATCAGCTGTTAGAGTGTATATGCATAGTAGCTGTAATTTTGTTAGAGGCTTTGAATACAATTATTATAATCTTGTCAAAGTCCACCAATAGATGTCAGAGTCTACATATATCGATACTATGATGTTGTCAAAGGCTTTTTATTCTATCACCTTGATCTTATTAGAACTCACAGTTAAATATCAAAGTCTATATATGTATTTTACCCATCTGCCATTCTAATTATAATTTAGAATCCTTTATCTATGAAATGAAATTTAGTTAGATTCCAATGCGTTGAATCCCAATATTAATATATCAAATTGAATAGATATTATTAATATGAGCAGATACTCATCTTTATTCTTGATTACCATTGTTGGATTTTACAGTGTAATATCAAGTACATGTTATTCTTAACTCTTGATTGTATCAATACTATCAAGATATTGGCAAAATGTAAAACAGTTTGGATGCTATTACTGAACAATTCAACTACTCTGAACAGCAATACCAATTCTTCCAGGTGCTCCCAAATACTTCCAAACAGGTTGAACTCAAAGAGAAGTATTCTCAGATACCCCAAAATGACTTTCAGGTTCTCCTTACTGCTGCTAAACCAGTGAAGCAGAATTCAAAAACATCATAAAGAGTGTATAGTTCTCTTTGGTATACTAAAAAAATCTCGCTATCAGGTTACTCCTATTTGGGACTGATTGAAACTGTACAACTTATCACCGACATTTACCTGATGCAAGGTAAACGTTGAGTTAGACTCCATTGGGAAAAGCTTTTGTGTTATCATAACCAAGATTGGTTATGGCCCTGAGCAGAGTATAACGATATGTTATTGATATCATGATTTTGCCATGCCACATTGTGAGATTATTACTATGAGTTACGGGATTCTATCATATATTCTTTTATATTTTTACAATTTGCAATACAATATAGCATTGTGTGTATAAGAACCACCAGTTACACACATGATTTTTAATACTGATTTGCATACCAACAAGTTAATATTCACATACCATACAGAACATTCACAGTTACAAGTAATATCAGGGCAATCATATCATTAATGAAGATATATGCTACTTTTTTTGTAAAGAATTTGTATAGTGAAATATAGATGCAAAGCTCAACTATTTCCGTTACTCCGGTAATAACTCTAACTACTGCAGCAATGTGATCTTGAACTAAGACTGGATAACAGAGTCAATGGCCATTGTTTAAATGGGAAAACATATGGATATGAAGTAGTGAACACTTGATACATGATTATGAACTAATGGCAATGTGTAACAACTGAAGATTACTTGGTTTGACTTGGGTGTCTGCAGTATATGACCTTCCTAAGATGATCAATATCTTTCTCCTGAGATTGGTATTGCAATAACTACATTGAATTTATGGCCACTCTGCTGTGACAAGTACAGCTCTAATATAGTTGCTGACAATTCTGATTTGATTAATGTAGCTATGACAAGTGTGGCTCTAACATGGTCTCGGATAATTCTGGGTATGAAAGTATGCACTGACATAGTTTCTGATAAATGTAGTACTAATAATTGTGGCCCTGATATGTCTTGCTCTGGCAGGAGCAGCTTTGACATGGTCTCTGACATGGTTTCTGACATTCCCGGCTCTGATAAACATGTCTCCGAGTAGTATGCTCTGACATGATATAACACTCTCATCTGCAATGAATGTGTCTTACAAGTGTGACTCTGACAGGGACTCTGCCTCTGATTGGGTATAACAAGGTGCAAAATGTAGCACTGTATTCCAGGCATCTCTGTTGAGAACAACATATCTGATTGATCTAGTTTATGATGTTGTATGATTCAACAGATGAAAACTAGTTGAATAGGTATTGGTGATGTTCAATGCTCAGAACAAGTTACATGAGTACAAAGACCAAAGACATATCCCCAATCAGTCATACTCTTTGCGGCCCATCTCAACACATTATCATTCCATTCTTTCACTCCACCATTGCAGATAATAGATACTCCAAATCCTCTACTCACAATTGGTAAAGAAGTACTGTCCACTATATGACACTCCCATTAGCATTGCCTGTCCCTGTATTGATTCTATCGCTAAGATGTAAAGCATATAGCAGTTGGGCAGTGCAATGTCCTTGCTGACATATGCAACTATTGTTTGTGGGGCTCTTTCCCCTGGTAGTCAACAATTGTCAAATTGATTCAATTGTGTACTTCTAGACTCTATACCCCTTGCCTTTGGAACTGCAACTGCATCGGGATTCTGGTGCTACTGTGGAGAGAAAGGAATGGTGGACACAAGGTATGACTCTGCAGGATGCAAGGGCTAGGAAGGAGAATGTGCATATCCATGCAATTGAATGGATCGGCGGGAGGATACAGAATACTTGCTTAGACAGAGTATAGAGTATTGTCACTTCATACTACTACATTGGTAGCAACACTTTCAGATTGACTTCTCCTGTACCTTATACATACCAGAGCCCAATTTGGTTCAAGGAACAGTAGTTACCAGGATCACAGATGACGTTCTAACTGCAAAATACACACATTTCGCCTCAATACATTGCCATAACCACAAACATGACACCTGCTGCTGTACACCTTCACCCTGCTGGAGGTGAAATGGACAATGAATTAGAAGTGGCGCTTATGTTGTGAGCTTCCAGGGGTACTGGCAACTTTTCAGATGCACGGCCTGAGGTGTTCAGCTGTCTGGAACTGTAGACTGATGATGACTGAGCTTGCGAGGAAGACAGCATCGATCAACCCCCGGTAGTCGTGCGGGAGGACGTTGCTGATGATTTTACCAACTGGTTCCAAGCTGTCAAAGACGTCTGCCATGAACAAGTCAAAGATATGATCTGAAAGTGTGAAAATGCCGATCCTGAATGGGACACAGTCGCTGATGGACTTGTCAACTGACAGAAACAACTGGACGACAAGGGGAGGCCCTCATGGAGAAATAGGCTCAGCGCTACAGATCAGGTCAACATGCCTCTGACAACAGAAAATACGATGCAGTTCCACTCCTGGTTGACGATGCAATCGCAACGGAGATGGTAAAGCTGAAACGAGAGATCACTGCCAGGAACATGCTCAGTAAGTCCATGCAAGCCAAATTGGGTCATCAGCAAAAAACATTTCTGTCCGGGCGGAATGGCTCCATCAGAGTGGACGCACTCCGTCAGAGCAGTCAGAGACACCCCGGTGGGGGATTACTCAGCGCCCAGCGTCAATACCGCGCGTCGCGTTGCGTATCGCCCTCCGATCGCCGTTTCGCCATTTCTTCTCCCTCTGTTGGTGTCCTATTTTAAACACACACTCTGGCGTTGTTGCCAACTGTGACCATACGTCGGAATGGGTTCATTGGGCACACGCTGGCATCGGGATTGCAATGCAATGGGTGATGCTGCGACAATCTCACCTCGCGTTCCTTCTACATTAAGCTCAAGGAGTGTGGGAAGAAGGTGAGAAGATATGATACTACCCAGCCGTGAGGATCCACGGAAAGAGCGAGTGAGACCAAAAGTTGGGAAAGATAGAGTGTGTATTTGCGTTGTATGACAAGATGAGATGAAAATGAGATGCTGTCTATCTACCCCGGGGTCTCCCAAATATATGCTCCGCGTTGCTCATTCCACCTCTGTTATCCCTGTATCTCCGTACACCCACCGTCGCTCCTGAACGATATACTTGGAGGCTGTGATCGATCGTGTTTGGAGATGCACTTGGAGGCCGATATGGAGTGAACTCAGAGATGCACTGGGAGGCCGCGATCGAGCGAGTTTGGAGATGCACTTGGAGACCGAGATTGAGTGAACTCACAGATGCACTTGGAGGCCATGATCACGCAAGTTTGGACATGCACTTGGAGGACAAGATGGAGTGAACTCAGAGATGCACTCTGAGGCTGGGACCGAGCGAGTTTGGAGATGCACTTGCAGCCTATGATCGAGCGAGATTGGAGGAGTACTTGGAGGCAGTCGATTTGGAGGGAGGCGCGACGGCAGCTGAGACTCTATTCATTGGTTAACTTGTAAACGGATCAGAAACTGGCTGGGAGCGGGAGACTGTCGATCTTGGGATGATGCTGTACTTGGTGTATGCTGTACTCGGTGTTAACTCATGATTATGGCATGGAGAGATAGAGAGGGATGACTTAACTTTGTGTTCTTAGGTGATGGTAGAGTTGAGCACAAGAAAGAGAGAGATCAGA
>Ga0307512_10001279_pt1 | contig 36140 bp, 45 predicted proteins | sample 14_EM_MG_FD_200267 | JGI IMG/M metagenome (GOLD analysis project Ga0307512, IMG submission 200267) | Populus trichocarpa ectomycorrhiza microbial communities from riparian zone in the Pacific Northwest, United States - 14_EM | ecosystem: Host-associated > Plants > Roots > Unclassified | place... | reverse complement strand
CTAACGTGTCTATTCTACCCGGTGGATAATGTATCAGACTTGTCCGTTCCCGACGTGGAAGTGGCCACCCTGCCGTCCTCTTCCCTGTTCCACTGCCTTGTGAAACCGAACCGATCCTTGCCCCACACTTGTTTCTTTCGTTTGCGGCCCTCTCCAAATTCATCGTTCCACCTTCGAAGGTCAGCTAGTGTTCCAAGGGACTCGGATGCGGAGGGCGTTATCTCTTTGAGGGCCTTTGCGAAATTGTAGGGCCGAAGGATGCGCTTTTGCGTGGCCAAGGTTGCAGAGTCGTTCGGTGGCTTCGCCGCGCCGTCGTCGTCTGCGCTGCTCGTCTGCGATGTGTCTTGAAGGTGATTCGTACCTTTTTCAATGACCCAAGGTACCGAGACGTTCTCCTTGACTGCGTCCAGTGCCGCAGATACGCAGACGTCTGGTGAATTGGAAGACGACAATCAGAGCAAGACTCGATCAACAAGGGCCAACTTACGCTTCAGATCAGATCCAGAAAAGGTGGGGGTATCCCGGGCAAGAACTTTCAGATCGACCTCCGGAGATAGTACCTCATCACGGAGGAGAATCCTTAGTATCTCTAGACGCCTGATCAGAACAGAAGACCAGGACGGCCATGAACACCCATCACTTGCCTTCGCGCTCCTTCTCTCCTGGCAAGTCCACCAGAAGCCTCCGAGGTAGCCGTCTTAAGACGGCATCGTCTAGATCAAACGGCCGGTTGGTCGCGCCTATGACAATGACGTTATCCGTGTTGGACGTCTTCAGGCCGTCCATTTCTTGCATGAATTCCGTGATGACGCCACGATGCACGAACCCGCCCCCGGTATCGCGCGAAGATGACCGAGCACCAAAGAGGGCATCGATCTCGTCGATGAAAACGACGCATGGAGCCAGCCTTCGGGCTAACGAGAACACAGAGCGAACCAGTTTCTCTCCCTCCCCCACGTACTTTATATTTGAAGAAAATCCCAAAGTGAGCCACCAGTGATTCCAAAGGAGGTTGTAATAAAGTCACTAACCATGTCCATGACGTCCGAAGGAGAGATCGCAAGCATGCGACATCCGGCCTCTTTTGCGAGCGCCCGGACAACCAGGGTTTTCCCGGTGCCAGGAGGACCGAATAGCAGACAACCGGTCATGCTGTGCTCCTTCAAGATTCCTTGTTGAAATGCCGTCGGGTGCAACAAAGGCAGCGACACGATAGTGCGCACGGAGTCAATCGTATGCGTGGGAAGATGGACATGCGCGAATGATGTGGGCATTGAGACTGTACGACATTCTCAGTAACGATTGAGAACTTCTTCGCCCTTGGCGAACTTACCAGAATCTACGATACATCCCAGGAGCCTCTGCTCATGCGGGTCCAAATACGGGTCGTGTTTCACCGCCTCGACAATGTCGTCCACAGGTCTGTCTGCTTCATTGTCCTGATCCTTGTCTTGTGGATCCTCCCCCGCTGGCTTGTTGGAAGATTGTTGTATCCACGCTTTTCTGAGATCGTGCGAGGCTCGCTGATCAGCCCATGCGCCACAGACATGGGTCCATGAAACAGGAGTTGACGAGAGCGACGACCTGACCGAGTCCGGCGAAGACGACCAGATCACGCGGCCTACTGTCTGGTCAGCAGTTTGTTTGACCGTTGTCCAGACCTCTATTTTGTTTCCCCAATCGTCCCACATTTTTGCTGCATTCGCCGAGTCCTCTGGCCCCAGATGCTCAGATGAGGAAGGCACAGACTCTGAAGATGCAGAGAACACGGACGCTGCGCTGTGATTCTCGAGTAGGCCTCCTACTTCTCCAATTGCCATGCGCATCGTCAATTCGTTGATCTCCCTCCGGCGGCCAATTCTAGATGCCTTCTCGTGTGACAATGACCGAGAATCAGGGACCAGTATCGATGTGCGCAGAAATCCCGAACTCATCGGTGAGCTTGAACCCCCTGATTGCAGATTGGGTCGAAATCCTCCAGCACCAAGTAATGGACTGAGGAACGAAGTAAGAGGGTTTCCTCCTCCTCCACCGGGGCCACCGAAAAACACGACGTTGGGTTGACCGGGAGAGTTCGAATCTTCCTCGGCAAGAGGTCCAGTGAAGAATTTGGGCAGTTCAGATTGGAGAGCGTGGTCACCGCGTTCCCATTTCCGCAGGCGTTCTCGGAGACGCCACTCTCGAGCCTTCTCCGCGTTGTCCTCCTCACCCCAATCGTACTTCCCAGGTCTCGACGTCGCGACGCCTGGAGTTGCCTGGCCACTGCGACTTGTCAACATGTTCATGATGCCCTGGTGACCGGGCGGCCACGAGGGAGAAGACGATGGCGGGAAGATGGAAGGAGTGATGCCAAATAATATCAATGTTGGACTGCCTACGGGTGATGTTGACCGTGACAAGGCGCCTTGACGGCGCTGGCGGACTGCAGTGAGCAGAGCTGGGTGTAAAGACGTCCACGACGAAGAGAGGGTTTGAAAATCGCGAATGTAGATGAGACGCGGCCTCTGAGTGACGTTGGGGCTTCCTGCGTCATTGGGGGCCTGTACGTTGATGCACATGTCGAAAAAAGTTTTGGCTTTGACCATGCTCCCTTTTGACGGAGGATTCCTCATCAACCGAGACGCTTGCGATGGCGTGATCTTCAACGTCATATGAGCAGTAGGAACGACCAAGCCAGGCGTGTCGTCGTCGTCGTCATCGTGTTCCACATTCGATGAGGAGAAGGAAGGGGTGGGTTGAGAGGGGAAATGCAACGGATTCTGGGGGAGCTCAATGAGGGATGCGGCTAGAGGGAAACAAAACATCGTGTGAGTGGCACTGTGTTCTCTAGAACGGCAGATGCAACGCACCCTGTCCGAAATGACCACATTCCCCAGCTGCCATGTGTACCGCATCTAGTACGACCACGTCTGAACCTGTCCGGCGTGCAAGTTCACGCACGGTATCATCGATGACATAGTTTCCGCCTTCGATAGGGCAGTAGAGCGCAAGAGTAGGTTCTACGAGAGGACCGCTCGAAGTCACATATGTGGCTTTGTGCTGTGTCTGCGGGTGCAGAGATATGTGCACGTTGTTCAAAACCTCTTCGAACACCTCTGGTGGTGGCAGGGTCGAAGGTTCAGATTCGGACAGGGACTGATACGTCCAGAAGAAGCTCTGCTCGTTGGGAACTTCGAGTGCTGGCGGCGGCGGCGTAGAGCCTGATCCGTTTTTGCCATCGGATGCGGCGGAGCCTCTTGAGGAAGGACTAGGCTTGTTGGGAGATGGCGTTGAGTCAGCGTCTTGCGAAAGTGGTGTAGACGTGGACGCTCTTCGAGCAACGCGGGGGACGCGAGCGGGACTCGACTGTGGGTCATTCCTCGGGTAACGCGCGGGACCTGAATATGAAAGACGAGCGCGAGTTGATACGCAGGAGTTTTTTGTTGAGAGGGGCGTTCTACGAAGGAGAATATGAGAACGCATTCAAGGAGAACGTGAGACGAGGTCGCGCGTCAAGACCAAAAACGCGGTTTATCTCATTTTTTTCTCGTCATCACGCCTCTTGTCGTTAAAGGAATGGAGCAGTCACATTAATCACAGCCCATGAGCAATAACGTAGAGTGTACTTAGTAAACAAATGAATAGTAGTAATCTATCTAACGGGGTCTCATGTCGCCTTGGACCGAGGACTCGCCTCTCGTGCTTTCGCCCGCTCTGCGAGATCGACTCCGACAAGGATTTTGGATGCCTTCCAAAGCTGGACGAAGTTGATAATGTTCTTCGCCAAAAATACCCAAAATGACATGAGGGCAATAGCCTCCGGCCATGTCAGATGTGTGACTAATGGGTGTGTGAGTCCGATAGGCGTCTTCACCCATTTCATGAGATATAACGAGACGAAAAACAGCTCATTTCCCGCACACATCAGAAAGAGGGTCCGCTGTAAACGTCCCATGTCAGCGGGAAGTAGTAATTCAGACATTCTCGAGATCTCACCGAGTCGTTGTAGTAGTACCACAAGATTCTGCTGACATCACTTGTAACTAACTTATGGCTCCGGGAACCAGTGACGAGGGAGCTAAACACACAAATGTCTCAGCCAAACAGTTCGGGAGAATAAAGGGGGCTTTACTCGCCTATACATATGCATGTAATGGCTGGCAAAGTCCAAGGAGATCAAAAATTGAAAGAACAGCGCGTAGCGGGGATACGCTGACGACAGGTAACACAAGAGACAGGAGGTGGTGCACCTAGAATAATCAATCAATTCGTCCCATCTCGAATGAGGGAAGATGTCAGGGACGTGGGTCCATACCTGTCCGTTACCATGTCTAAGACAGCGCCGAACTTGGACGTCTGACCGAGAGCTCTCGCAGCTTGCCCGTCCACCGCATCCAACAAACAGGAGACGCAATAAAGTACTGTACAGTACTTGGGGTGATAGCTCATGTAGTGGAGGGCCAGACCTGCGAGAATGATGCGACTGTAGCCTGAATGGCCATTGAGCAACGCGAGGATGGTCTCACGTTGAAGGGAACTGACCAATCAGGTTTGGGATGAAGAGAAATACATTTTCTGAGTATGACTGCTGGGTGGCCAGATCAACGGCATACTTTGAGTCGACGACCTCGACCGAACCGCCTTTGCGACGGTGGATGGGAGGTCTAATGGACATGGGTGAGGAAAGGGGGAAAGGGAATGTTGGCGAGGGGCAATGATGCACAGTTCTCCCAAATCTGGGCTCGCACGGTCAAACGTGAGCCGTGGTGTGGTGTGATCCAACTGGGCGTTAAATCCACTCCTCCCCACTCATGGCCTAATCCGAATCCAAATAAAATGTCCCCCATGAGATTAATAAAATTTCAACCGCAGTAAAAAAGGAAAATAGAAAAAAAGAGTTCCGAGGGGCATGACTCATGCGAATGGGGTAAAATGAATTAGGTGGAACGCGCGGTGCAAAACAAATCCCGCCTGCAGCGCCTAAATACAAGCCTAAATCATAAGGAGTAAAAACTCGTAAGGGTCGTGCAGAACAATCCAACGTCCAAACGGTAAACGGGCATCTACTTCTTTCCGACAGTGATTCCAACCGCAACGCCGACAGTAGCCAGGACGAGGAGGAATAGGAGGAAACAATACCAACGCTTTCGGCGAGCAGATCGGGCATGCTCCACAGCTTTTTCGGTTTGTCCGAGGCTGTGGCTCCATTTAGAAAGGACTTTGGCGAAAGGAACGTGCAACATACCCGGCTTCTGTGTCTTTGTGGACCTGAGTTGCGGATATCTCGATGGCATTGATCGTGTCATCCTGCTGAGTGACGAGGACATCCATCTGCGCAGACATGTGAGTCCAAGGTTTGGAGAGGGCAGTCGAGGTACCAGTCCTCACATCATTGAACAGTTGGGCCAGCTCGGCGAGCGTGCGTTCAATCTTTCGTATGTCTTCATGCCGTTCTTGAACTTCGCGATATGCCGCACGGGACTCTCCATAACGTGTGGTGGATGTAAGCTGCAGGACTCGCTGAGTGAGCAGACCGCACGGGGAGATGTCGGACGCACTGCTTGAGCAAAGATCTGACCGCCAGTTCCTTGATCACTCTGAACAACCGCGGCAACTTCATCCGGCGTAGCATCGGGTTTGACTAACGGGACAAAGGATGACTGAGACAACCGGAGGAATCGCACAAAGTTCCGAGGTAGAGCCCACCAATTTTGAATTGCCGTTCGACCCGCTGACGGTATCGCGTGCGATACTGCTGCTCTACCTGCTGATAGTTCTGTAGAGCTTCGATGAATTTTGAACGGACGAGGGAGGTCTGCGGTCGAGCGTCTGAGCGAATACATAAACACGTGTCCGAAGTGTTCTACTTGCCTGGTTCCTTCGTATCCTCGGGTCTTGTCCTGGTGGTAGCGACTCCTTCTCCAAATCCTGAATTTGGTTCTTGATTTGATTGCTCAGTGCCCGTGTCTCTTCAACTAGTTCGTCTAGGGCCGCGGCAGTCTGTTGAGAGAGTGCTTCATCCGTATTATTCAGCGAGCGGTTGTGCAAGTCAGCAATCCTCGACACATTCGTGTCGAACCGTCGCAGCTCGTCTTGGATGCTGGATATCTTTTTCGTAGAAAAAAAAAAAAGGAATATAAAAAAGATCCTGATAATCGTTTGACTTGAGCAGACCTGGTTGTAGAATCTCGTCATCCCATCGGAAGAACTGGCTCCACCACCATTCGTGACCTGATCTTGTGTCCGAAGACCAGACATTTCGTATTCTGAAGAAGTGGCACCGGCAGGGCCTCCTTGTCTTTGCGCCTGAGAGTGGGAATGTTTCGTATGGAAGAGTCATTATAGCCCAGGATAGGAAGAAATCAGACGAACCCGCATCGCAGCAAGCCGATCACGCGCCATTGCTCCGAACTTAATTCACGAGAGCAGTGGCAACTGTTCCCGCAGTATCTGGACGATAAAAAGAAAAACGTGCAAGCGAGAAAGAGAAGGGGACCGATAAGTTGAGCGGTTTCGGTAGCGCAGGAGCGGACAGGGCTGCGGACGTGACCAACCCAGTCTCCGTGAGAATCGATGTCAGTGCCAGCGCCAAACGCACCACACAGCCCAACCTCGGTACAAGGCCATTCTCTTCCTGATCCCCTCGGCCTCCTAACTGATTAGGAGGAGGGCCTGTACTCCACTTTTATTTATTTGCATGTCTTTGCAAAGACAGGGAATCCTGTGTGTCGTAACCAATCATGCCCCTTGATCTTATCGCACAACCGAGTCACACAGCCCTACAAATTTTATGTGGTGGTGGTGGTCAAATTACTTTTTTCGTGACTTCTAGCGACGTTCACGAACGACAATGTGTGGCATACTTGCCGTCCATGGCCTCCAGAAACCCGACGCTCACAGGTCTAAATTTATCGCTCTCTCGAAAAAACAACGCCATCGCGGTCCCGACTGGTCAGGGTGTTACGTCGGAAAGAGCTCCGTGCTTGTTCACGAGCGCCTCGCTATAGTCGGCGTTGGTGAGCCTTGTCCTGCATCAGACCTTGTCTCGATAGACGGATATTTTTTCAGATACTGGTGCGCAACCACTTACAAGCGAAGATGGGAAGGTTATCCTCGCCGTGAATGGCGAGATTTACAATCACATCAAATTACGAGGCACTGGTGATCCGGGCTATAAGTTCAAAACGCATTCTGATTGTGAGGTCATCATACCCCTCGTATGTATCGCGATATATTTATCTACGACCTGTGATTGATTATTTTATTTTTTTAGTACCAGAAACACGACAAGGATCTTTGCCCTCTACTCGATGGGATATTCTCTTTCGTGTTGCTCGACGAGTCTCTCGAGCCTCCTAGGATCATAGCTGCCCGTGATCCTATTGGTGTCACGACACTATACCAGGGCTGGTCTTCGAACCATCCCGGGGCCGTGTACTTTGCGTCCGAACTCAAATGCCTCGTCGACGAGTGCGACAAGATCATCTCCTTCCCTCCAGGCCACGTCTTCGACAGTCGCGACGATTCGCTGAATCGCTATTACACGCCCTCGTGGTTGGAAGGTGACCCCGAAAGCCCGAACGCCGCAATCCCCTCCCAAGCGACAGACCTAAAGCTGATCAGGGAGACGCTCGAAGCTTCTGTGAGGAAACGGCTCATGTCCGAGGTTCCCTACGGTGTCCTTCTCAGTGGCGGCCTGGACAGCAGCATCATCGCGGCCGTCGCGGCCAGAGAAACTCAGAAGTTCGCCAAGGCCCAGTTCGAGTCCGCGCAGAGGCGGTTCGCTCAGCCAGAGAGTGGCCTCGTGTCACCTCCCACCGGAGGTCCATACTCTGGCGAGACCGAAGGGGGTGAGCATAATCCAACACGCACACACCTTCATCCCTATCTCTGAGACATGTCTGTTTCCTCTGCTGCACAGCCACTTTTGCCTTTTGGCCCCGGCTGCACTCATTTTCGATCGGCCTCGAGCACTCCCCCGACCACCTCGCGGCACGGAAAGCGGCTCACTATCTGGGTACCGTGCACCACGAATACGTGTTCACAGTTCAGGAAGGCCTGGACGCCATTCCGGAAGTGATATACCACCTGGAAACTTATGACGTGACCACCGTGAGAGCGAGCACGCCGATGTACCTCCTCAGTCGCAAGATCAAAGCCATGGGCGTCAAGATGGTCTTGAGCGGCGAGGGAAGCGACGAGATATTTGGAGGTGAACCGGATTTTCTTTTGCTGCCCCACCCTTGGGACCCCGAGCTGAACCTATACGCAGGTTATCTCTATTTCCACGCGGCTCCGGACGCACGTTCGTTCCACCAGGAATGCATCCGCAGAGTCAAAAATCTGCACACGGCCGATTGCCTCCGTGCTAATAAGTGCGTATACACCCGCGATCGTCCATCGTTCCACCTCGTTCTGACGGTCCTTCAAAGATCTACGATGGCTTGGGGTCTCGAAGCCCGCGTTCCCTTCCTAGACAAAGCGTTCTTGGATGTCGCGATGAACGTCAGGCCCGAGGACAAGATGTTCAATAAAGGCGCCGCTCAAGAGCAGGACGAGGACGGCCGTCCCAAGATGGAGAAGTATATCCTCCGCAAGGCTTTCGACGTCGCGCCCGATGGCAAGGTCTGTCGTGAAATTGAATGTCGCCTGTGTTTTCAACCCCGTTGATCATCGCCACCATCGTCGTCCCAGCCGTATCTTCCTAGCTCGATATTGTGGAGGCAAAAGGAGCAATTTTCAGATGGCGTTGGTTACTCTTGGATAGATGGGTGCGCTCGCCTGTTAAAACACCTAATACACCACGTGGCTTACCGTGGGGGGTGCTATCGCCTTAGGTTGAAGGACCACGCCGAACGCTCCATTCCGGATGAGATATTCGAGAAACGGTTTGAACGCTGGCTGGAGGACACGCCGGATACCAAGGAGGCCTGCTACCTCCGTGACTTATTCGACGGTGAGATTGTTTAGCACTCTTCTGCGCGCTCCTTGTCCATATGGTTTTGTAGCCATGTTCCTCTCGGAGACCGCAGCGAAAACAACCGTTCGGTGTGTCACTTTTTCCTCTCCTGAATCAGTTCTTTTTCTAATACCCCCTACAGTTGGATCCCACGCGGAGACTGGGGCTGCGCTGCAGACCCAAGCGGCAGGAGCGTCAGCATCCACAACTCGGCATACGAGTGAAGGCAAAATGATGTGATAGATTCAAAAGCAGCATAATGTTGATACAAGTTCTAGCCATGTATAGATTAAGGAGCTAAGGGGTCAATGAGATTCCAAAAGAGGGGCTGTGTATAGTGCGGAAACCGTTCATCTGAAATGAGTGCAGGTATCGATTGGCGATTGATGGGAAGAAACGAGACTACCTTGGAATTAGACGATTGAGATCTTGCACATGGCAAACGGTATCGCAAAAAGAAAGGGTAATCAAGGCACAACGAAAGCAAGAAAAGTGAGCGACATGCGGGGGACGTAATGGATAGACCCGGAGTATGGTTCCGAATAATGTACTGAGTTGGTATCTTAAATGAAGATGTCGTGAAAGAGGATTAAAGGGAGGCGGACTGTATTCAGGCCTATTCATTCGTTAATGTACGGTCGGTCGCAATTATCGGGCGATAGAGACCCACTCCCGAGTCTTCAGAGGGTACAGGTGAAGCAAGGACCTTGTTAGATGGGGTTGTCGTCGTACGAGTAGCGGCACTGTTTTGTGATGTATTGCGAGACCGTTTCATCGAATGGGCGGAGGTGGCAGGGGTGCGCGTACTTCCGTCCCAAGCTGGCCGGGTGACCGTAACTTTGACTGAGTGCCCCTCATCTGATGGAGTTGGGCGACGATGGGGTGTAGTAGTTCGGCGGCCGCCTGGGCGGACAGCGGCGGCTAATGAAGAGTCCGCAGAAACAAGGCGATTACCGAATTTAGCGTTTGCTGAAGACTCCCTAGAATAACCTGAAGGTATGGAAGGCCCTCGTCTCGAACCAGGCAAGCCAGGACCTGGCCGGTGTTTCGCAATCGGCTTTTGCAGAGTGACTTTATCCGCTCCCCAATAAGAGAAACTCATCTTGCTCTTGCGATCTGAGTCATCCGAGTCGCACGCTTCATCTTCATCATCGTCGGGCATGGGTACAATTCTTGGCTGAACAGCAGAATGAATCTGAGCCCGTGAACGAACAACGCTAAACAGATCAAGTACTTAGTCTCTTTCGCACAACATTTCGACACAACTTACTCTTCCATTGACACAACACCTTCGCGGGGTTGAACGACGTTGCCGATGGCCCAGTTCTCAATCTGATAACAACGTCGTCAGGGGTTATCTTCCTTGGGAAGGAAAGGGGGGTTTACCTTGATGAACTTGTATAAATTCCGTGGTCGGGCAGATGAGTTTCGACGGCCAGTGGTAGCATATTTAGACTTCCCCTGGATCTCGGGTAGGGAAGTCGTCCTTGAAGCATGGGCACTTCCCAAGGGAAGAGAAGTCGTCCCAGTACGTTGACAACGTAGCACAACATCGTTGAAAACGACCAGCCACATATCCTTTTTGCCACCGACGCCGCTTCCACTACTTTGTAACACATCGCTCAAACGCTTGAAGGACGTCTTCCCTTTCACAGCCTTGGTGGTTCCAGTTGGAGGAGGTGATAAAGGCTTGGCGGCATCACCTGACTCTCTTGTCAGGATTCGCTCCTCCACAAGAACACGAGATGGCTTGGGGGCAGCAAGCTGTTTGACTTTGTCCAATCCCTCGATCCGTGCGAGGATATCACGAGTCTTGTCGCGTTCTTCTTTTTGAATCTTTTCATCCTCGATGCTACGAACGATATTCTCCACCTCTGCAACCATTTGGAGGGTGCTCTCATATTCGAACGTAGATGGGTCGGTGTGGTAAAGGAGGTTTTGAAACAGTAGAGGGTATTTGAGTAGCCTTTGGAAAGGCTTTGATAAAGAGATCGCTAGCCCCGTCTCACCACGGTCTTGAGCATCTATCTCGAGCTTGCGCAGGAAACCGGAGACCTTGAGCCATTCGTCCGTATCTTTATTTTTTTGACGTTTGGCTGAATTGTTTGTTGAAATTGCCTCGTTGGCTTGCTCAAGGGCCCGTTCCAAATGTAGTACATAGTCCGCATAACCCCGAAGGATATGTGACTACATCCAAGGTGGGTCAATGGCCAGGTCAGTAAAAGATTAAGGATAATAATCTTACATTGGCCACGAAAACATCTGCCAAGGATCTCACGAGAGGATATTGCTCGTCATACCGTTTCCGAAGGCCCTCGCTAAGTTTTAGATGACCAGCAAGAATACTATCCTCGATAACTTCGAGGCACTGCCGCAAGTCATCCGGTAATTGATGAGGGGCAACGCCGCCATTGGCAATCAAGTCCGCTTTGGTTAAGCTCTTCTTAGACTTCCGTAGCATTCCTTTAGCACTGGGGTTGGTAGAAGTCGACTTGCGATCTCGATCTCGATCCTTTTCCGAAGGTGAGGGTCCCACGAAAGACTGGCGACCCAAAGATTGCGTAGACGCTGCATTAGGGTTTGGGCGGGGAGGTGGCGGGAGAGACTGATGGGAGCGGGAAGGGAACGGGACGGGGGTATTTTTACCTGCTCGAGAAGTGCCGTAAGGTGAGTGGGGATGATTGTGTTTCGCAGCAAGGTTGCCTTGTCCTCCCCGGCGAGACTCGTGGTAACCCTTACCCAATCTGTCATTCTCATCTTCAAAATCTGAATTAATAGACTCGCTGTCCATGTTTGGCGCATCCTTGTCTTCCCTTCGAGATGCCTGATCCATAGCAGTAGGTGTATCAGACCGGAACCCGATCGGGGAAAGGAAACGAGAGGCGATTGGTAGGTGCTCAAATGACTCTACCGGTGTGTCGAGCCGTGGCATGTCGTCATACTCAGGCATTGTGGGCGATGCAATTGGAGAAGTGGCGTATGGGTGGAGTAGGGGAACAATAAACGTTTCCTTCATCTTGAGAAGTTCGGCTACATATCTACAAGACAGTTGGTGAATTTTAGACACGAGTAGAGCAGGGGTCTACTCACCTTTCTTCGCTTGCGACAATCTCCCACAATACCTCTTGTCGTGTGCGTTCGCGAGGTCCAAGATGGGTAACCAGATCTTCTTCCGCGCCCTCACTCCAAGAAGCGGGAGGAAGGACGCTCCCGGTCGACTTCTGGGAGAAAGGAGTGCCGGAACGGAGGGACTGGTGAATAGAAACACCGTCTCCGTAACCCAGTTTTGTTGGATAGGGAGAGGGCGCAGAACGTGTTGTGGTGGCCTTGACTGTCATAGAAGTATTTTTACTTGAGCCGACATCTGTGCGGGAGGTAGACGCGGCAGTGGAAGTCGAACCACGAGGGTCCCTATGCGACGGCGGTGAGCGTACGACGGTGCTCTTGTTTGCATCAGACGCGTCGTCTGCTAACGGGCTGTCCAACCCGAGATTGGATGGGGTTGGAGTGGGCGTTGGGGAGATAAAAGCAACTTTCTTTTGCACATCATTATTCCCATTAGTCGTACTTATGCTCCCATTTCCCGTCTTGCGCGAACTTCGCCCAGCAGAGTCCTGATCAGCACGAGGAGATACCGTGCGTGTGACGACAGTGGTGTCGATGGACTCCTCCTCCGCTACATCGGAGAGAGGACCCCTCGAATATATCACAGATATGGGGATGTACTCTGCTGGTGGCACCGGGGTGTCACCGATGGGTGGGAGGGGACGGGTGGAAAGTTCGGGAAGAGGTTTAAACGATGCGATTGACGTAGGCGTACCGACTGAGCGCTGCGGCTGTTCGAGTGGAGGTGGCCATTCCCTGAGGGGTGGGAGTTGTGGAAGTTTTTCCTTCTGGTAGGATGGGGGCGAGGGAGTAAATGAATCGGTGTCCTTTGGATCCTTTGCCTTGTCTTTGGAAAGACCTCGGTTGAATCGGTTGAAAAGGGCCTTCATAGCGCAGCTGGTAAGAAATAACGCGATCAGAGAATGGTGATAAGGAAAAAAAATATAAAAGTACAGAAGAGGATAAAGGGAAGGAGGAGGGTGGAGAGGAAGGGAAGTGGAAAGGCCGCAAAGAGAATTGGGGAAAAGAAAACGTTTCACGGCTGCCTCGAGGCGTGTCACAATATCGCCGACGGTCTCTAATAATGACTCTCCCTGCTCACCACACAAAACACGTCTCATCCCTCGATTATCATTTCCTCTCTCACTCTTTCCTCCTCTTACAACACCAAGACAGTACATCCACAGGGACTGCCCTTTGGCTCGGCGCACAATGTCTGTCTGCTTACCTCGCAACCATTCACATCCACTCTCGTCACACTCGCCCCCGCGTCCTTGAACTCGGCAGTGGCATTGGCCTTGCCGCGTTTGTCTTGTTCTTTTCTTGATTCGTTTGTGCATTTCACATTCTCAGACATGATCTAGCCTTGCAATGCACTCTCTTGGTTGGGATGTCCTCGCAACGGATACGGCCCACACCATCTCTTCTGTGCTTTCGCCAAATATCGCATCGAACCACACCACATCCTCTTGTGATCGTGGCATTATCCAGATCAGGGAACTGGATTGGCTCGTCCCACCTGAATCATGGGACTGGACGAATCCAATTGCTGTGGCGTCCACCAACTCATATACATCGACCACTGTGTCGCGGGCTGACGACCCAACAATCCTGAACCCCCCCTTTGACCTTATAGTCTCTTCGGATACCATTTATGCCGCTGAACTTGTTCAACCCCTGCTTCGCACCCTTCATGCTGCTGTGACCGCTTCCGGCTCACCACATGTGTACCTCTGTATCGAACGTCGTGACCCAGCGCTTGTTGATCATACCCTCTCCGAGGCCAAGGATGTTTGGGGATTTACAGTGACCCGAGTTAGCCATGGGAGGGTATCCAAGGCGATGGAGAAGGGGGGTCTGAAATGGAAGAAGGAAGACTGGGATGGCGTTGAGATATGGAGACTAAAACTTAAGAATGTCAAGTGTGTTGCGTGATTCACCTCATACTGTATTGCTGTCGGCCTCCAGCGTGAACATGGAAGATGTCCGCTCACCATGCGAACCGCGGAAAATCGTCATTTAATAGACAGAAAATGCCGGTCAACAAGAAGGAACCAGGGATGGAGGGTGGTTCGATTTCACCAACTCCGTTCTCCCTTGGTCACCATCATAGCTCCCACCGATTGGGGAAATGAATACAGCAACGTAGGGATACACGTTCATCCCATAGCTTGGCGACTGTCCAGAACATAGTCATGTCCAACGCGCCCTGCCAGCGCCGACTGGAGTTCCCAGCCACTCCTAGTAGTTGTTCGGGCTTCATATGGCCTATTTGACACATGGGTCCTCGGCGCTCATCAAACAGAATAGACTGCAAATGAACTTCCCGCAGCCACTGGACAGTGAATCATAAAAAAGATTTCGGCCTTTTGTAGCCTAGACACTAATCTTGATACAGTAAATCACTTTGCGGCGTGTTCAGCGGTGCAGTGACTCGGAGGGGGGTTCCTTATGTAATCAGGACTTGCTTCCAGCCTTGTCAATTTGCCTCCTGAAAACGCAGGTAAGACAGCCACAATGGCGCCGGGAGCTGAGCCGCTATCCATCGAATCTTTACTGCAGAAGCAGAAAGAGGAACGAGAGGCTGCAGCTAGGGTGAGTGCCTTATCCTGTCGGTACTCTTTAGCTATCTCATCCCCTTCCTTTCAGCCCAAGTTCTTGTCCAGGGAGGAGCGCGCAAAGATCGCTATTGCTAAGCGAGCTCAAGAAATACATGAAGAGAAAAGAAGGGAAGAGGAGAACCGGAAGAACAGGGAACAACTTGAGCGCGAGGCTGAGACCATTCGAAGGCAGGAGAGAGACAGCAAGTACACGACGAGTTGTAGCGCACGACGTCTGTCCAGCCTTCATTCTCACGTACCATGTCACCTCGTTGATCGACCTTGCAACAGATGATGACCACCACGATCGCGGCCGCGACGGTCGAGATCGAGGTCGAGGAGCTGGCCGTAGAGATCATCGGGACAGGCGTGCAAATGACGACAGGCGTTCAGGGTATAGCAATGTCCCGACCGAACCACGCGCAGAGCGTGCCAAAGCTCCTGCCACTCCTTCCGCACCATCACCGGGAGGTCCCCAGTCCGTTCCGGCGTCCAACTCGCCTACCCCTGGGCCAGATGCATCCTTCACCCCGGCGATGACCGAAGAGGACCTCGCTGCGTTGCGTTCGCGATACCTCGGCGTTGACAAGAAGAAACGCAAGATTCGCAAGATGAACGAGCGCAAGTTTGTCTTTGATTGGGACGAGCAGGAGGATACGTTCTCTGCGGACCCCTCCGCTAACATTGGAGTTCAACGGCAAGGGGCACAAGTCATGTTCGGACGCGGGCATATCGCGGGCATGGACGACGGTGGAGGAGGCAGAACCGGCAACAAGTCAGATTCCCAACTCGCCGATGCCATGGAGCGGAGAAAGGCCGCAAAGCATGGTTATGATGACCGTCATTGGACCGACAAAGCCTTGGATGAGATGAAGGAGCGTGACTGGCGCATCTTTCGTGAGGACTTCAGCATCGCAGCACGCGGTCTGTTCATTTCCAATAGCTCCCTTATCGTTCGCTCACCCTGGTGTAGGTGGTAATATACCTCATCCATTACGCTCGTGGGGCGAGTCGGCCATCCCCAAACAGATTCTCGCTGTCATTGACCAGATCGGGTACAAGGAGCCCTCTCCAATTCAACGTCAGGCCATACCTATAGGATTACAAAACCGAGATATCATTGGTATCGCAGAAACAGGTGCGATCTTATCCCACGCGCACGTGTGTTAAATATGGCTCTGACTCGATAACAAGGTTCTGGGAAAACGGCAGCTTTCGTTATTCCCATGCTCACGTTTATTTCGAACATGCCTCCATTTACTGAGGAAAACAGGCACCTGGGACCCTATGGACTAGTAATGGCTCCTACGCGTGAGCTCGCGCAGCAGATCGAGTCAGAGGCCCGAAAGTTTGCCACGCCACTCGGCTTCCGTTGCGTGTCCATCGTCGGCGGAGTATGTTTTTTAACTCTTACGTGTTTTCGCATGGGCTTAACGTAAATGCAGAGAGCTGTCGAAGAGCAACAATTCAATCTTCGCGAAGGTGCAGAAATTATCATTGCCACACCCGGTCGTTTGAAAGACGTTCTCGAGCGGCACGTCCTTGTGCTATCTCAATGCCGCTACGTCGTCATGGACGAAGCTGATCGCATGGTTCATCTGGGGTTCGAGGCTGACCTGACCTTCATCTTGGACAAGCTGCCTTCGGAGACTATGGAAGGAGAAGAGCAGGGCGAGCAAATGGACGTCGACGGCGAAACCATGGTGAAAAAGGGTCGCACGCGAGTGACAACGCTCTTCTCCGCGACGATGCCGCCTCCTGTGGAAAGACTCGCCAAGAAATATCTGAAACGCCCGGCGATCATCACTATCGGTGAAGCAGGCAGAGCCGTTGATACTGTCGAACAGCGTGTCGAGTTCATCATTGGGGAAGAGAAGAAAAAGTACGTTATACAGCTGTGGATGACGACGGGGTTTGACTGAGGGCCTCTTCCCTGTTCACAGACAACGCCTCCTCGAAATCCTCAACAGTGGGCAGTACCAGGCTCCCATTATCGTTTTTGTCAACCAGAAAAAGACGGCGGACATGGTCGCGAAAGATCTTTCTCGCGGTGGTGTGCGTAGGCGGTCACTTGATGGCCTTTGATGACAACTTGCTGATTGTTTATATGCAGTGGAACGCTGCGACCCTGCATTCGGGCAAAAATCAAGAGCAACGAGAGGCTTCGTTGCAGGCACTCCGCTCCGGTGCCTCCGACGTTTTGGTCGCGACGGACCTCGCGGGTCGTGGTATCGACGTGCAAGATGTTTCCCTTGTCATCAACTTCCAGATGGCCAACACAATCGAGGCCTACGTGCATCGTATAGGTTCGTCACCTCTTCCGCATTCCAACTGTACGTGAGTGTACTCATGGCTGAACTGCGCCTTTCAGGCCGAACTGGGCGTGCGGGTAAACAAGGGATCGCAATCACGTTCTTGACAAACGACGATGACGAAGTAATGTGCGTTTTCCGGGCTCCGTTCCTTTACATTCCTCTCTCCGTTCCTGTAGAATCGGAGCTGACGTGTGTTTTTTCCGGCCGGGTAGGTATGACTTAAAGCAAGGTGAGCTTACATAAAAATCCATTCTGCGGACTTACGAGTGTTGATGCTGCGGGTCTAACTCCACAGAAATATCGAAGAGCCCTGTATCCAAGGTGCCTATGGAACTTGCGCGACACGAGGCCGCCCAGCATAAAGTGTCTCGAGAGATGAAACGCAAACGAGACGCCGACGACCAAGGGTAGGCCAACACGAGTGGAGCTCTCGGCGGGCTCTCGGAAATTGGACGATCGGCATCACCTCAGGCCGCCGCTATTGTATGCTCATCCACCGCTCACTGCGATGCGTTCCAACTGAGGATGTGCGGCTGGAGCGTTTTTTGTCCTAGGAGATCTCGTTTGGGTCGTCCGTGCTGTTCCGCTCTCGCGCGCGGCGATTGGCCTTTAGACGCTGTGCTTGGTTGTAGTTGCATGTAGCCTGTAGCCGCGAATTGATCCGATTTGCTATGCTCGCATAGCCCCGTTTATCCGTGCTGCGTGCGTACAGTGTGCGAGCGCAGTCTGCCCGTGCTCGATCATTCTTCACCGGTACCATTCCCCTTTCAGTTTCCGAGGCGAACAGATAGGATGGATACATGCGATGTGGATGCAACGCTCGAGACCTTCCCGAAAACGGGCAGACGAAAGGGAGCCAAGAGATCTCTTCCGATCATCGTCGTGTGGGCATTTCAGCTGCGCACTTGACCTGTCAGTTCTGCACTCGTTGCAAGAGTCGGGAAAAGAGGTGTCTCGTGAGGCAATGAACTTAGTACAGTACTGTGATAATTCCCTACTCGGGACTTCGTCCGACTCGGTCTCGAAGTTCGCTTCTAATTTATTGCCGTGGTGGTCGATGCTTCGATAACGATTTGTCGATAATACGGACGGGCATGGTTAGGCCGCCGGAATCTAAATCCCAGTAGTAACCAAGTTTTTGGTTTGCTCTCGTGGTGACCACTACGGGCGACAACCATCAAAAGAAGGTGCAACACACAGTTGTCGCAAATTTTGGAGAAAGGGTCCGATAATTGGAGTATATATTACCAATCATGAAGATAGGAAATCAAAATCCACATCAGCGTTGTAATCATTATGATTGTGGAATCGGAATCGATGGAAATAATTACAGTAAGTCATCGATAAAGCGCGAAAAATGATTAGGATGGTATTTTTATATGCCGGGTGGGCCGAGTTCATAACTGGCTTGCGATGCGATGCTTATAATGATATCATAAAGTAGATTGATTACAAACCCGACGGAGGCACTGACAGAGCGAAGCAGCCTCGCATTAATATTGCCAGTGGGCCCCATGATGAACGGGGCGCCTGGGAGTGGGGTGGGGTTTCATAGAGGTGACTGCGGGAAAACAAAACAAACCGACAAGTAGAAAACGATACAAAGAGTAATGGGGTAAAGGGAGTGGTGCGGGAGTGCGTTGGCATCAGAGAGGAGCGGGAACAATAATTGATGGTTTCTCACGAGAGTCACACGATCTTGGCTGAGTAACGACATCATGCTGTGTGGTGTGTGGAAATGGATACACTGTTGACCCTGTAAGGGGGTCCGCGCTTGGCACTGAGAGAACGGGATAATGGTTCGGGGGTGATAAATGATATGGCAATACCTAGTTCCTTTCACCCTCCCGATCCCGACCGAGCCCAAGTATACGTAGTTCAGTTAATTGAGGAGTCGAGGTCAAGACGCAGCAGCAAAGTAGGTGTTGTGGGAGGGGCTTCTTTTCGCCGGTGTTGCGGAGCCATCTCCGTTGAGAGCCCCACAAGGAGCAAAATGAAAGGTGCCGATGCCGATGATGCAAGTGATGAACAGATGGGCTGGATTGGGGGGGTGTGTTGTCGTCTCCTCGTCTGACCTGTGACCTGTCCACGGTGCCCGAGTGGCTGGTTCCAACCCTGTTGCTGTTGTTTTCTTCGCTCGCCAGGCTCACGGGTCGCGTCACGTATGAACCTATGATGCTTTGCCGCGCGCTCGGCAGCCGTACCACCAATATTGCCAAGGCACATCTCAGAGGGGTTGTCCTGATTGTCATTGATAGTGGCCTATCAGTTCGTGCCCGCCCTTTCTTCTGTTCTGTCACGTTCCCCTCTTCGATCCTGTTCTCTCATTCTCGCGCCATTATATCGCAAAAGCAAAAGCTTCCCTTGTGTACCTCCCCAACTCTGTTCCTCGATTGGGGCGGTGGTGACCCTGCGCCACAGCGGCGCCGTGGGTGGGAATTTCAAGTTCAAATTATGGTGTTATGGGCGACGATAGATGGCGATTCGTTATTCGTCGTCTTTCGTTTGTTGTTTGAAATTTTTCGTTTCGTCCTTTGAACTGTGAACTGTGATAAATTCGGCCAACTACGCCTTTATCTCGTGCGAATCCACTGGCACCCCGTGACACGGAGTTGGGGGTCGGGGTCCACTCGGACGCAAGGGGGTAAAGGGGAAAGGAGGAGCGGGGGTTGCAACGGAATCATTTAGATCCTAATCGTGTCGACGTGCCTTTCCTAATCCTTACGGACCCCACGCTGTTAATAAGTGAGTGTCTATTGCTATTTGCTGATGCGTGGAGGGTCCCAGATCTGCTATTTGCAATTTCATACCTGTCGATCAATAGACATGAGTGTGGCGGTTATCGGGTCTGGATCTATGCCGTTCCTCCCCTCCCCACTCCACACGGCGGCAGTTGACTTTTTTTTCCGCGGTGGACGATTAGATTAGACAGCCTTGTAGTTGTGCCATCATCTAGAAGGCCGCCGTGTGACTCTCGGATGGCAGACACGTGGATGATACACCGTACCATCACGCTACTTGTACCCGCCAAGGTCTAAAAATTGATTCAGGTTAGCGAGGATAAAATTGTATCTTACGGTGACAGGACCCCAAAGATTTTTTGAGTGGCGGCCCAATAGGACGTATGGGAATACATATTCAGCGACGTACACGCGGTGCGCGTGTAGAGTGCAAGAATTCGGTACGGCTAGAAGTATGTAGTCATGTGGGAAGGATGATTGAAAATGACCGTAGGGGAATAGAAGGATACCAAGCACTTCTTGGCACAGCAGCTGCCGAACGCTCAAGCTGTGAAGTACTACTGTACTTGTGGTTGTCCGGCGTGGGGCTTTCAGTTGCGCACTGGTTCACGTTACTCAATTCTGACGGCCAAGGATTGGAACTGCTGGCTTTTACGTGGACCAGTAGACTGGCGAGGCTAAAAATAGGGGGGTAGTTACCCACGAAGGCGTTATCATTGGTGGACGATCGGAGCCCCAGGGGAAAATATCCGGTCACGAGTCGAGGGACCTTACCCTGGAAGTCGAATGGCGAAACATCAGGTTCATCAATGGTGGCATGCGAAAGTTTAGCTTGGCGCTGTCCGCCAACTCTGGCAAATGGATGGACTTTCTGGCGAGAAGCTTCTTTTCTCCTAATTTATTTTTTATTTTTTGGGGGGACCAGACATCATCCACTGCTTGCTAGGCGAGGGGGATTAACCAAAGTGGCGTGGGGCTGTGGGGGAGAGGACAAATACAAATTGGTGTGCAAGGACTGGTGGACAGCGCGTCATTTTCCAAAGATAAGCACGGGTACGGATATAGAAGGGAGGCGTAACGTGATGCCCAGACAAAGGTTGACGGTAGTTGCCTGGGCCACTTCTGCGGGCCAAGAGTATATGTGCTAGCCCGTTAGCGAGATTGAAGAGCGCAGCAGACTCGGGCGCGATGTATGGCGAGGTGTGTCATGTGGGGGGAGAGAGCATGGAGAGATCGGAATGAGTGAGCGTAATTTGGATTTGAAACCCGATTGACGATTGACCCGAAAACCGAAACCGTTGCGGGCGGACTTGGGACTTGGCAAGAAGTGGGCGAGCGAGCGTGTTAACGAAAAGGAAAAGAGGCACTGCGCTGAGTGAGACCGAGCTAAGGTCTCGCCTATCCCTTTCTCTCTCTTCCATCAACCACCTCCTTCCTCTCAAACCACCATGTTTTCTGCTCACTTTGCCGAGTCTCTCGCCGTAACCGATAGGCATCCATTCCCATCCTCATCGCCCCCTCGTATCAGACACCAGCAGACCTTAGACGTCCCTGCCCCAGATCAACCCTCATCACCATCAGACAGCGATCCATCTACTTCACCCATCGAACCACCTCCACAATCCTCCACCACAATCCTCCCAAAGTCGGAGCAGGTAATTGACATTCCCGGCCACCTTTCCACTGCTCCATTTCTTGCCACAAACCGTCCTCATCGCCCTTTCTTTTTGTTTTCCAGGCTCCTTCAAAACATCCCTCTAGGAAATCCTCGTTCATGAGACTCAAAGGAAGTCCTACTCAGCCAGGCTCCCCCACAGCAGAGCACCCTACCATGACCTCCAAGCTCGGCTTCACCGTCCGCCGCCGGTCCGACCATTCCCAGTCCAACCCGGTCGTCGCGCCAAACACTCCCGTTGCTACTCCATCTCCGGACAGTTCCCCTCCCCAGCAACATGCACCTCCTGCTGTCAAAGCTCCCAAGCACCCCGGACCGCTCGGTGATCTCAAGCGTTTCTTGAACAACCACATCGCTCATCACCATCACGGTCCACATCACTCAGCCACTGTCCACACACCCCCTCCTGCTACAGTGGCCCAAGTCGATATTTCCATAGACCCCCCCGTAGAGTCCCATGGCCCTTTAGTCGACTCGGTTCCTGTTCCCGAGTCGGAAACTGTTACCTCGGGAGATGGCGCGCACTCGCCATCCTCAAAGCCATCCACTGAACCCCCCAGTCCCCCTAGATCCCATAACACCTCAGATTCTACTGTCCAATGCCATACTTTAGAGAAGCCCCACAAGGAAAACAAACTTGCGGCGTTTATGCGGAAGGACAAGCATCACCATCATCCGAAGGATGATAAGGCTACCAAATCAACGAAAGATCGGCCAGCGAACCGATCTCCGTCACCCTCTCACTCGCCTCGCGCTGGTCCTTTGCGGTCTCGGTCTCCCGTTTCCGATGGGCATCACTCACAACATCCTACCTCGCGCAATTCCGGTCACTCTACACCCTCTCGTCCACATGTCATCAATTCCCTGTCCGAGGCTACTCAAGCTCACATTGCCAAAAAGTATGGCAAGTGGGGTCGTGTCTTGGGCTCCGGTGCTGGCGGTACTGTGCGCCTGATCAAGGCCAGCAACAAAAACGGCGGTCATATATTTGCCGTAAAGGAGTTTAGACCCAAGCGCACCGGTGAGTCCGAGAAGGAGTACCAGAAGAAAGTCACCGCAGAGTTTTGCGTCGGCTCTACACTCAAACATCCCAACATCATCGAAACGGTCGACATCGTTTGTGACCACGGCCACTATTATGAGGTGAGTTGGCCCATCAATCTCACTTGGGCCTACGTCTCAATTCTGCCTCGCGCTACATCTCAGGTCATGGAGTATGCACCATACGACCTCTTCAGCGTCGTCATGTCGGGCAAGATGTGTCGCCCAGAGATTTATTGCGTGTTTCGGCAAATCTGCGATGGCGTCGAGTATTTGCACGAAATGGGACTGGCACACCGCGATCTCAAACTCGATAATTGCGTCATGACTACGAATAATGTCGTCAAGCTTATCGACTTTGGCACTGCCACCGTCTTCCACTACCCGGGAAAGGCTCACCAGAAGGCGACGGGTGTCGTTGGTTCCGACCCGTATCTAGCTCCAGAAGTCATCACGCAGGAGAACTATGACCCACGTAAGACCGACGTTTGGAGTGTCGCTATCATCTTCATGTGCATGATCCTCCGCCGTTTCCCGTGGAAGATTCCAGATGCCAAGGCCGACCCCAGCTTCCGTGCATTTGTCAACTCGCACCCCGAGTTGTGTCAGAAGCCGACGCCCCGAGTTTCTCCATCTCGTGAGAAACTTCGGAATAACACAACTCCCCACGAAGGTAGTCCCCCACATGAAACACCCTCCCCACGCAAGTCCGCAAGTGTGCCCGTCGATTCGGCCAACTCCATGTCCCTGGACGGCTCCAGCAGCTCATCCCAGGACAGTCAGTTCAGCAGCAATGCGTCCACCACTTCCGCTTCGAGCGTATTCGAGACGAGCTCTCTTAGAGAGAGCCTTGACGCTGACTTTACGCTTTGTACTCATACGTCCGACGAGTCTGGCTGTTCTGATGATTATCACGCTGGTCTTCACGTCCCGTTGACTCAGTACATTCCGGGGAGTCCTGGTCCTCGCTCCTTCTCCGTATCGACCCTTCCCGTTCTTCCCCATGGCTACATAGCTCGTGCGGAGAGTGCTTCACTGCTTGATCTTGATCCCTCCGTCCAAATGTTCGCGCGTCCCGCTGGGTCAACCGAGTCTCTCCCGTCTTCGCCAACGGTTAGTCAGGCTTATCAGGGTTTTCACACTCCCATCCATACTGGTCGCGCGCAGGGGTCACCCCCAACAATTGACCTCATCTTAGACGATGTGTCGACGCCGACGCCGACGCCAAAGCTTCCTGACGTATCCTCAAGGACCAACGGGCCGATAACCCCGGTCACCCTCGCGCGCCTGTCTGACCCTGATGTCGCTCATCTCTTGGTCAAGAAACCGGAAGAGGGCCTCAAGTGCGAAGACGATGCGAGTGCGCAAAGTGTCTGTGACAAGGAGTCTACTCCTACTCCAGTGACAAGAGCGTCTCCACGTCGTGTGCGTGCGCGTGCGGATAGCGCCGCATCAGTGGCGACCCACAACGGCGGCATCGGCAGCGCAGAATCCATCTTCCTCCTCCTGCCGCGCGAGACGCGGCCAGCCATTCGGCGCATGCTGCATGTCGAGCCCGAGGCGCGCTGCACCCTCACGGATCTTCTCAAGGGCCGCGGCAAGACCTCCGGCCTGCTTTGCGGATGTCACCGCCACTCGGGCGAACGACCATCGTCTCACGGTATTCACACTCCCCCTGGGCCATGCCAGGACCACGACCTGAGCGCAGATGAGGAGGACGACGGCGATGCGTGGCTCAAGAGTATCAAGGCGTGCTCGACGCCTGGGATAACGCTCGAGCACACGCACATCAAAGTGACCGTAGAAGAGAAGGCACACAAACGACGATTCTTCTAGCACAGCACAGAGACGAGAAACGAGGGGGGTTTTTTTTGTTTCAACAATACCACGCTCATGCAACTTATACATTTATATATATATCCCCATCGCATCACTTTCTTTTTCTCCCACTCTTTTTTTTTTTTTTTTTTTAAATCTTTCTTATGCATCCACTCACCCGTTCCCCCTGCGCTCACCTGCATTGATTTGTCAACGTGCCAACTGACAGTGTCGTCCCTTCTCTGTCGTACTGGGTCCGTGCTGCCTCACCGCACGGTTGGGAGAAATATTCTGTTCTACGCGCTTCGCCCCTAGCCCTCTCGATTGTGCCCATCACGTTCGTCTTTGGACTACGACCTTTTTTACATGTACAGGTCCTGGCTCTATCTACAAATACTCTTAGATTCGACGGCCCTTTGTAATCATATTTAACTGCCAGGGCCTGTGGGCTGAATACATCACTGGACGACGTTCTGAATATCCCCAAGTGGGAAAGCTTCGAGGGATTTGTGCAACGCCTGTCATTTTTATTGTCTCAAACCCAACAATCACTCTACCCCAATTACACACCATAATAATAACGGAACCTCTGCAACCTGCAACCAAGGACCATCACGAGATCGGGGGCATGCGAAGGGGACTCGCATTATGGAATGGAATACAACAACAGACTTTACAGCTCGTCTCTGTCGTGGTGCGCGTTCGCAGCCCTCCGGCGACCCTTGGCAGCGCCGTTAACAGTCCGCTCGCCCTTCCCTTCCCTCTCGTTCCCCTCGCGCTCAGCATCCGTCCCCGCGCCGACCTCCTCGACCTCGACCTGGACGTCCTCATCGCGAACGTCGAACCCCGCCTCGCGCAACGCGTCCTCGAACATCTTCGAGTCCATCACCCGCGACAAGTCGTCGACTATGCGCCGTCGTACGTGGCCCCCCTCGTCCATCTCGATCTCGCTGATAAACTCGATCACCATCTCGCCGTCGCCGACGTCCTCCACGACCACCCGCGGCGCGCCGGCGGTGCCTGCACCTGCGCCTGTGCCGTCGCCCTCGGGGTCGACCGCCGCCGCCTTTTGGAGTATGGCCTCGAGCGCGCGGCGCAGTAGCTCGTTGTGGTCTACCGCCCCTGGGCTCGTCGTACCATCCTTGGCGGCGGGATCTGTGACCTTTTGAGATGGGTCATCACCGTCAGTCTCCGTAGCGGCACCGGATGGTGCTTCTGCTGCGTCTAGGGGTGGAGGGGCGCCGACTGGGGTGCGTCGCTGACGAAGGGGATGATCGGATTCTGGTAGGGAGCTGTCCGCATTGGCGAGCGTGGCGGCGTCCACAACCTGCCGACAGCGGATGAGGGCTTCATCGCGCTGGTCGACGCGCGATTTAAACCCGGGCTCGCCACACAGGCGCGGCGTATTGATCACGAGGACGTAGTGACACGTTTTCGTCTCTTTGACGAACATTATGCTGTCTGTCATTGTCATGGAACAGTGGAACTAGGGCGGACAACGTGGACATAAAGATTCGCATGCGTGAGTCGGGCGACGCGATTTATTTTTGGCGATGGGCTGCCTACCTGGACCTCGATCTCGCGTCGTCTACCTGTCTTGTCACACACCGTACCGTCCCCCCACCGCTGAACGAGGTACCGCGACCCCACACCGCGCGCGAGCTCGAGGTTTGCTACTGCCGCACCGTGGTCTGCCCTACTTAGGTCGGCACCAGAGCCGGGCTCAGGTGCCCGCCCGAGGTCATAAGCTTCCCACTGGGAGAAGCGAGGCCAATGTGAATCCGAAAGGGCCTGAAGAAAAAGGGAAGCGAAGCACTCACGTCAGGATCCTCCTCGATTTCATAAGCCTTTCCTGGGATCAGATGGGTAAGAAGAACATGATATCTCACGCATCGCTCCAACAAGCACTTCACCTGGAGTCATCGGTCTGGAGTGAATCATTTCTCGGAATTGGCGGACATGCGAATTGTGGCAGTATGCGTAAGTGAACCATCCTTGGCGATGCTGAGATGGCCGTCGGCGGTCATATAACCGGAAAAAGGCGGTGACACGTCACATACGTATAGGCAAGTTCCGTCCAAGGGTTGCAGAAGCGACCAACTGTGGGACGGAGTGACTTCTGTGATGGTTTCCTCTGGAGGTGGCGAGACTCGCTCGATTGCAGGCGGTATGAAACAAAGATATGTATCACGAGGGCCCATTTTCATCAGCTTGATGGCATAATCTGGGGCAGATTCGGCTGAGGCTTGCTTTTGAGGAAAGTGACATATGAGCGAGGAAAGATGATTATGATATTAGGAGCATACAGCTGCGCCCTCTCCTGAATCGATATGTTTAAATGGAGACGGCTCTTGCCATGGGGTTGGATGGTCGAGAAATTCGGGCTCGCCACCACGGAGACCCTCACGAAGCCAACGCTCTGCGGTCTCATTCAAAAGAGGTAGACCGTTGAGAAAGGTGACTCTGTATTTCGGGAAGGAGTACAGGTCGTCTGGTAAAGAATGAAATAGATGGGACGAGGCGAAATAAGGGTAGAGGAGGAGAAGGAGGGAGAAGAGGGTGCAGGGCATGGGCATGATCATCATCATTGAGGAGGGAAAGGTGAGCCACGTGGCAAAGTCCGGGTCCCTGGACTTTGTGGCGCGGGATAAGAGATTAGATTCCCGACAGAGTAACTCCGGGAATGGCCGTTTGTCCTCCGCGAACGATTGGGCAGGTGGAGGTAACGCACATGGCCGGGGGGTTGGAGGAGGGGGGACGAACGGGTCTGGGTGTGTGCAGGATAAACCGGGGATATTGCGGGAATTTGCAACTTATGGCACAGTGTGGGACGAGCGGGAAAGGACCTCTGGGTGTTTTCTGTCCCGGAAACGGCATTTTCCATTGATATGGATATGGGCCTCAGTCCGCCTTCCCCCAATTAAATTAATTACGTATTTCCACGGTTCCAGGGCCCTCCGCTGGCCCAACGCAGAACGCTCTCCAAGAACATTATCTAAAGGCAATAAAAATGCACGCGAAAAGAACTCTATTCAATTATGGCAAAATATTCGTTATAACCCGTCCCCTCCCTTCAACAATCCCCATACCTACCCTCTTTTCCCAACCATCATGTCTGACTCTCCAGCCGACGACGGCCTTGACGATCACAAACTTCCCGATGAGCTCGAAGGGGGTGCTCAACTGGCGGGCAATTCGGACACCGGTCGGTCCCCTTCTCCTTTTCTCCTTTCGCGCGTTACTCTCTAGCACGACGACGATCGATAACGCGCGTCTTTTTGTCCAATTCCTTGTGCTTACAATCGCCCTATTGTTCCTCCTTTAGGCCTCGCAACGACACCAGCGAAACGAGGTCGCGGTCGTCCCAAGGGCAGCAAGAACAAGAAGAGCGCTGCGGGCACAGCCGCCTCCACGTCCGAAGTTGCCCCAGCGGCTGGTGAGAAGAGGAAAAGGGGGAGACCTCCTAAAGTATGCTCTGCCGAACTTCTCCTTAACTCCCCTCGCCCGCGCCCCCATGCACCGCCGGGTGCTGATTCCCCGTGATTTATGCAGCCCAAGAATGTCCCTGTCCCGGAGGAGAGTCCGACCGGTGAACCTCCTGCGAAGCGCAAGCGAGGGAGACCACCAAAGCCCAAGCCCACCTCTCCCCATGACGACGTCGGCGAAGGGGGCACATCTGACTCGCCAACCAAGCGAAAGCGGGGCAGGCCCCCGAAGAACGCCGCCTGAAATAATTCTGATTGGATGCATTGTATACGTTTATGGAACGTCCTCCGCCGCGTTGATGCGACGACGCTTGCGCCCACGACCATGCAGAACAATACCCACTTCTTGTCGCTGTTGTTGTTGTCCCTCGGACTGTTTATTGTTGCAATTGTCTGGTAATATCTATTTCCTCGCACCACTCCACTTGTACTGCCCGTTTCCGTAGCATTAGGTTCCTGGTGGACACGGTGTTTTCATAGCTGATCCCCTGTATGATTTGAGAAATGTCAATGTCGGGAATGTTTGGTAAAGGGAGGGGGGTGGGGTTGCATGTGTGACCGTAGGACATGTTGATCATGACGGGATACCCGGACATCAAATTGTGTTGTCACCCGGCGAGAGGAAGAAGAAAAAGGTTTCTCAATCGCCGCAGAAAACAAGCAGCTCGGTCCCTGCAGCTGCATCATATCCGGACAGGACAGTTCTTCCATGTTCGACGCCATATTCCCGGAAGTGCCAACACACAACAAATGAAAAAAATAAAAAATAAAAGAAACCCCTATCTTTAATAATTACTCTACGTCGACGCACCCATCCTGACAGGACATGACACGCTTCTACGAAAAAGAACAACAACATCAACTTCGTCTTCGGTAAAATAACGCAATCCACAACATGCCCACGCTCGCACCGATCCCGAGCGCCACCGATCCTACCTTTCCTGCCTGGTTCATCACACGCGCCTGTTGGTCCGCTTTGCGTCTCGCTCGAGAATAGCTGATGTCCGGTCGAAACGTCACCATCGTGTACAAAGGTAGCCATCCGCGAGGTGTTCCTGGTGGAAAGGTCACACCGGGAGGGAAGGTCCCTTGACTCATCAGTGTGACAGCCGTGCGACAGGTTAGTGAGAACATCAGGTTGTCCACCACCCTTTTCAACTTGTGCGCAATTGTCGTCACCGAGTGACGCATCTCCACACTGAATAATTATTTCACCACGGTCATCGAGAAACGGGATCACCCAACAGGGTCAAACGCACTAATTATCCATCGCCAGGTCATTGATCGCAATGAGGTCCTCGTGCCTCGACTCAGAATACCGGGAAAGGGCTCCAGCAAGTCGAAGATCAAAAACCTCCGGATCTCGAACGGTCGTGGGATCAACCCCCGCTTCGTGAAGTAATGCTGTGAGGACGCGGACGTCCTCAAGTCCGCAATTCAGTCCTTGGCCGTAGAAGGGAACCATGGAATGCGCCGCGTCTCCTAGGATGATCGCACGGTCCTTGTAATGGTATGGCTTCGCCTGGGGAACAAGGGAGGGGGGAAATAACACATACCGGAGGCACAGGTGAGAACGAAAGCGCCTACCTTGATAGAAATTAGAGGGTTCCGCGGGTTCCGTTGAAACGAATTTAATAATCCCTCAGTCCCTATGAGTTCCAAAGCGTCGGGAAAGTGTGTCCTAAACCACGAAAGGACCTGGTCCTTGTGAGATAACGTTTCGAACTCAGTTGTTGGAGCAAATAATGTGCAAGTAAACGATTTGTCCTGCACAACGCGCGGTCTAGGTTGTCGATAAAAACCGGAGACGTTTGAAGTGGGGCGACGGACCTTGTTGGGCAATGCTATGAGCATGAAAGAGTGCCTCGGCCATATGTGCAAATGATTCGCATCAAGGAGGAACGTTGGATTATTACGGTGGTCTCGTCCAGGTGGTATCTTTAATTCGAGATATTCATGAGGGATATATTCTTGCTGATAATCCATGCTATTGGAAAAAGAAAACGTCCCCCGTTCAGAATACAATGCACCCCCAAGCGAGAAGGGAACCTACCGGACGACCCTCATCAGCTGACGTCTGACGATAGAGTAGCTGCCGTCGGCGCCAATACATAGGTCAAAGCCCCTTTCGAGTTGTTCGCCGGTGGTGGCATCCAGGACCGATATCACGCGCCCGTCGAAATCTATAGCCACGACCTTGTGATGGAAAAAGGCGCGAACGGACCTGACAGCAAGTGCCTCGTCAAGAAGTCCCTGATTGAGAAGAGCACGGTCTATGGAATTGATGCACTTTTCAAGAACAAGGAAATTCAGGGCCGTGGGACAAACGCGGCACAAGGGTGTGAACACGAGGGCACATCGAAGGAGTGGGAATACGCAGCCCACCTGTCCATTCCTATCGTAGGGCTGACTCTCTAAATTACCATTGGAATCATGGATCATTCGGCCATGCATGGGAATAACGTTGTCGAGGAAGCGGGATGTCGCGGCGGGATCAATTGTCTGCATGGCAGCTATTCCACGAGAAGATATGGCGAGGTTAATCGATCGCTGTTGGGCGGCTGCCTGCGAAGATGGCAAGCGCATATCTGGCATTGACTCTTTTATGAAAACGAAGAAAAAAAAACGCCTTGGTGAAGGTAACGAATACCAGGACGAGCCTCATAGATTTCGACTGACCAGCCCATGTTCGCGAATGACATGGCAGCTAGGCAACCAACAGGACCAGCGCCGACTATAACAAGTTTCCTCGCCATGGTGTGAGTGTTGGGGTGTTGGAGAAATGGTATTATGACATGACACGATTGGTGACCGAACTAGACTCGATCCCCACTCACTCATCCCACGCCGGTTCCAAAAAAGGCAATTTTCCCTCCCCCAACTCGGCATATCTCCGCGCGTATTACGGCATAAAACATCTCTCTTCCATTCTTTTTATCCTCTCCTCAGCTCTCGGATCAAGTACTTTTGCGTCCTCGTTTCCGATATCACGCGTCGCGTTCGCTGAACCCCCGAATTGGATATAAACCGCTGGTTAGACGATTTTTTTTCATCGCACATCGCAATGGGGATAGACCGCAAGTCGTCCACGTCCATGGCAAAATTAATGGCCAGGCTGGAATGGACAATAACATGCAGGACGACCGCTTGAATGCATGCAAGTCATTCCATTCAATGGGGAATGATCTGCAAAGGCAAGAACAGGTCACCTGTGGTGGCCAGATGATAACTGCAGTAATAATTCGTTATCACGAGCTGTGTATCTCGTAAATAATTCACATCACCTTCCGGGATGTGCCGGGTATATGAGTGTAGGACTCGAGTGGAGAGTGGCTTAATCACCCTTTACTGATCACTGATGCACTCCCTTCTCGACGCTTCTTGCCGCCACAGGTTCGTTATTCCCACTAATGCGGACGTCGGTGCATCACGTGTGAAAGGTCGGTTATTCTTCTGGCACTGGCACTCTCGGTTTTGCTTCCGCCGAAATAAAAAAACCCACGTTAAAGCGCCTTCCCCCCGCAGGTGAAGACCCTTGCACTTATCTGTGTGGTAATTCCTTGGGTCTTCTTCCGCAGCCTGCAGAAGCTCTGGTCCAGCAGGAATTTCGCGTATGGGGTTCCAGGCAAGCACCATCGATGGCCCTAATTCATTTCATCCCACCACGTCTTAATTGCCCATTTTTCATGTTTACTCAGGGCTGTTCAGGGTCATCATGATCACCCATATGGAAGGGAATGGGTGAGCATCACTGATCATGTCAACCCCCTCCTAGCCGAGCTCCTAGGTACAGTGTTCGCCTTGCGGCGCTTGTGCTTGACCTCACTTCTTGGCCAAAGGTGCGAACGAGAATGAGGTCGCTTGCATGGGCACTCTGACGGCCAATTTACACCTCATGATGAATACCTTCTACAAGCCCACGCCCGAACGGTACAAACTACTTTGCGAGGGCATGGCTTTTCCGTCAGACCAAGTGGGTCATTTCCCATATTGATCGCTACCTCATGTCCTTTCCCGGTTTTGACCGCACCTGTCAAAAGTACGCATTTTCTTCCCAGGTGCAACTTCATGGGTTCGATCCCAAAGATGCCATCATCGAGATGTTCCCCCGTGAAGGGGAGTTCTGCCTTCGAGAAGAGGATATTTTGGAAGTAATAGAAAAACAGGGGCCTTCTATCGCTCTTGTCATTTTCAGCGGAGTACAGTACTACACGGGACAGTGGTTCCCGATGCAGTCGATCACAAAGGCAGCTAAGGCCCAGGTGAGGGTTTTCCCATTTCCGCCGGGGGGATTCATCCGGGCGCCCCGGGAGGTTTCCCCCCGTCTTTTAAGAGTCGGTGCCCAGGAAGGCCCTTTTTCTCATAGTCCTGTTGCACATCAACGCCTTTTACGTTTTCTGGCTCTGCTGATCGGCACCACTCACAGAATTGTATTTGTGGATGGGACCTTGCCCACGCGATCGGAAATGTCCCTCTGTCCCTTCACGATTGGGACGTTGACTGGGCCGTGTGGTGCAGCTACAAATATTTAAACTCAGGGCCTGGGGGCATTGCCGGCGTATACGTTCACGAGAAGTGGGACCAGGAAAAGCCAAGGTGCCGTAGATCCATACCTTCTCCGGCGCATTTTCACCGATCCCCCTGCCCTGCCACAACGTTGTTTCTCATGATCACGTACTGCCTGGCTGTCTGACGCGCCGTACGGGTCCCATATGCCGACATTACTCAATTTGAAGACATGCGGGCTGGTGGGGACACGATCCCTCCACACGATTCCTCATGCCACCCGATTTCTCCCCTATTCGAGGGGCGCAAGGGTTGCAACTGTCCAACCCGTCTGTCCTCGGTGTCGCCTCTCTGCTTGGCTCCCTCCAGGTGTTCCAAGAGGCCGGGATGGTGGGACCGTTGCGGACACGTTCCATCGAGTTGACGGCGTACCTCGGAAAACTCCTGGCCCAGTCGGCATATTTTGTTTCCGCACATGAGGCCGCCATGAGATTGCCCTTATGCGCTGTCAGCTCGACGGACCACGATCAACACCGTCGTCCGGCTTTTACCATCATTACGCCATCTGATGCCAATTCCCGGGGGTCACAGCTCTCCCTTTTATTTTTCTCGTCGGACGCCGAATTGATGCATAAAGTCCTCGAGGGCCTTCGGAGCTATGGTGTGATAGGGGATGAAAGGCACCCTAATGTCATCAGGCTAACTCCCACAGCCTTGTACAACACGGTCCAGGATTGCGAAAATGGGGCGAAGTATTTAGAGGAAGTTCTCAAGGAGCTGGATATCTAAAGGGATCTAACAACAATACATTATAGATTATACTATCTCAAGCGCTGGACACCATGTGTATGAAGTCTCGTACAATCTGGATATATTTACCTGACTGAAGAATCGCGCTGTGGTCACCTTTCAGATCATCCCAATTTTTTAAAACCTGTCCAGTTCCCTGGGGGCCCCCTTGATGAAGAGATTGCAAGTGGTGGTACATTTCCTGGCTCTGAAGGGCGTCCACCAGAGTATCTCCACCGGAGTGGACGATGATCCAACTGATGTGAGTTGTCCCCTCGCGGAGGGTCATCTTCGTAGCGGAATAGCGATCGTAAGTTGGCAAATCACCAAATGTATCGCGAATAAACCAGTCGCGATAAGTCGGAAAAGACATGAGCAAGGCATCGATGTCGTAGATGCCCTCCGCAAAGACGACACCCCGAACAGCACGTAAAAGCTCCACGGGGGGTACGAGGGCCGGATCCGAAGAGTCGAGTAGTATGCTCGCTAGCATGTGAGCGCCGCAGCTGTGACCTATCAGGAACATCCGATTCGGGTCGTAGCACGGCAAGGATTGGCACGCGCCGCCGCGGGGGCCAGACCAGGAGAGGAGGAAGGTGAGCAGTTCGAGGACGTCCTGCGCGTGTGCCGGGTGCTGCAGTTCGTTGTCTGGCGCCGTCAATCGGTAATTCGGCACGATCACCGGTGACGCCGTGGACGCAGCAAGGCTGCGCGCGAGGGCTGCGTGGTCCTTCTTATCTTCCCTTTTTATTTTAGATACGTATAGGGAACCAAAAAAATTACATTGCATCGGTCATCAAAAACGAAAACGAAACGAGATCGGATGGGGGCATATACGCAGCTAGACAAGACAAGACTTACGATCGCCATGCACCGCCGTGTACAAAACAGATAAGCGGCGGCGACCTTTGTGGAGCCCCGACTGCGGCTGTGGAACTTGATGTCTGGGGGGGAAGGTACAAGTCGAAGCTGTGTAATCGTAAAGCAGGGTGGTGTGGACGTGGAGGGCCACCGCTGGCAGAGGCAGACGTGTAAGGAATATTCAAAAATTCGGTCGTCATGGGGTGGAGTGGAGTGGAGGACCGAGTGGTGTCGAGGTGTGTCGAGGGTATCCCGTGCCGGAAGTGTTGCACCGCAATCGCCCAACTGCGCATATGCACATGCAACACGCACCGAGCTAGAACGAACCAAAACTGCTAAGGGCTAACCGAAACTACGCAGCCGCCGGCGCGTGATCCATCCATGGTGACGTCACGGACCGCGTCCCGGCAGTTATAAGACGCACATTCTACACCACATCGCACCACACCCACACGAAACTCCCTTGCCATGCCTTTCACCGGTTCTGACATTTGCAAGGTCTGTCATCCCGCCCCCGTTTCTTTGTTGAACTCAGATCTCACCAATTTTTTTTCTTCTGGTTGGTTCAGATCCTGTACGTCGTCCCGTTGCCGTTGCCGTTGTCGCCCAGGGGTTTCTGACGACCTCACGCATTTCACCCTACCTAGCCTTGCCATCTTTATCCCTCCCCTCGGTGTATTCTTGGAGCGTGGATGTGGTGCTGACTTGGTATGTTCTTCTACTTTTTCTTTTCCGACGGGGGTTGTTAATCACATGTCGTGCAGTTGATCAATATCCTCCTCGTATGTATTTCATTCGTCGGAAGCTGTCTCGTCGGATCACTGACGCCTCCCCGTCTTCGCCCGGTAATAGACGATCTTGGGTTATATGTATGCATTCATTCTATATCGCTTCTATTGCTGCTAACACGTGCTTCTTTTCAACCCTAGTCCTGGCATCATTCACGGTACGTAGCCATCCTCACCCAACACGCCCCATCTCATGCCACCTCACAGCGTTATATATTATTCTCAAATACTGAGACCGACGGAACGCCTCGTTATCCCTCTTTCTTGTCTTTTTTTCCGCCTTACTATACATGTTATGCCTACATTTCGGATAATTGTCAGCTCATGACGAGAATATGTTTATTTACACGACTGGTTGGACATGATTGATCTATTTGTATTCGCACACGGTCAATCATACAACACCGCACGAGTAACTTCTTTCAGTCTGCGTCGCTATCTTCGCCCTCCGACTCGTCGTCGTCGCTCTCTTGTTCATTGATTTGGTGGATCATACGTGCGCCAACAATCCATGTCTTTTGCAGGTTCTCCAATAAAACGCCATTCCTGACATTTTCGCCCTTGGCTTCCGGCAGAGCGTGCCAATTTCGAATGTCCTCTTCTTCGACAATATCGTTTTGATAAAGTGCCGCGAGGATCTGACCGAACAGGTGAAAGCGCGTCGAGGATGCGCAGTGATACTAAAGTCACAGCAGTTATGAGCCCTGTCGGGGACGACAAAATAAAATAAAAAAGAGCCCACTTGTAAGATCGAGACTGTGTCTATGCCATCGACACCGCCAATGAGGTTGATCAAGTCACCCCATCGATCCACCCATTTCTTGATCTCTGCGCGTTGCGGCACGGCACCTTCGACAAGCGGAATTCCTTCCACAATGCCGGCGACGACGGCCTCACGCACGCGACGCAGGGGTACGTTGCTGGCCATACGGAGGGTCTTGAGCTCGACGCTAGCGTTCTCGAGCGAATGACCCTCCGAAAAGGCCCGATCGAGCGACAGGCGGACCTCGGTCTGGAACTCTTCCTCGCCAGCCGGGGGAGCGGAAGAAACGGAGGAGGACACCGAGGCGTTCGGCGAGACAGAGTCGTCGTCTTCGTCGTCCGTTTCGTCCGGTCTTTCGTCCTCCGAAGTGATGGAACCGCGATCGGATGGGACAAGGTCGTCAAAGTCGTCACCTGAAATATACAAAAGAAAAAAAAGAAAGCGACAGCCGATGGGTAAAAACCGTACGCATTGGCAACTCGGGACCGAAACGCACCTAGTCGCATCAACCGCCTGTTGTTGAAACTCTCCACCTCGTTCTCGTCTACATCCTCGTCGCTCTTCTGTGCGTCTCTCCGGGGCCACACAAAGGCGTCCGAGCTAGGACCCAGACCCTGTGAAAGCGTGGCTTGGCCTGCAATAACAATCCGAGCGGCAAGATCAGCAATTTGGGAGTTGAGCTGTTGCGAGGGGGGGGGGGGGGGCGGGAATAAAA
>Ga0307512_10001278_pt1 | contig 36147 bp, 39 predicted proteins | sample 14_EM_MG_FD_200267 | JGI IMG/M metagenome (GOLD analysis project Ga0307512, IMG submission 200267) | Populus trichocarpa ectomycorrhiza microbial communities from riparian zone in the Pacific Northwest, United States - 14_EM | ecosystem: Host-associated > Plants > Roots > Unclassified | place... | reverse complement strand
GAGTGTCTGGTTCAGGTGCGTCTGGTTCAGGTGCGTCTGGTTCAGGTGCGTCTGGTCCAGGAGTGTGTGGTTCAGGTGCATCTGGTTCAGGTGCATCTGGTTCAGGTGCATCTGGCTCAGATGCATCAGGTTCAGGTCTGTCTGGGTCTCTTCTATGTGGGTTGGGTTTAGCCAATCTCCAATTCTTGCATCAATACAGAGTGTTGTTGATAGGAGTACTTAACATTCAGTGTTAGGATTCCATCTCTTCCAGCGCAGATGACGAGGAATCAATCTCTTCCGGTGCACCTGACAACATCCCAAATCACCACACCTGACTGCCATCCTCACTATAAATATGGACTTTTGAAGGCATCTCTCCTAAACCCTTCAAGGCGGGCCTTGAATTGCATCCTCCTTGGCAATGTGAAACTTCTTGCTGGATTATTACTGTTTAACTAGTACACATGATCTTATATTGACTACGTATACACTCTGTCCACCGTTCACCAAGTGTCTATCTTCAATCCGGCAAATGGAACCTACACCCAGCCAGGCAAGAAATCACCATTCCATGAAGAATCAAGAAGCACACCTTGAGAGAGCACTTGCAGTCAAGCAAGCAACCAATTTCCAGAGTCCATCAAACGTTTCGCTTCCAATTATCTGCCTTTCTACACCATATGGCGAATGACTAATGTCCCTGATTTCATTAGTGACCCAGGATGATCATACAAATCAGGATATCAGTGATGATGGAAATGACACTGGCGAGTCTACCATATCATCTGACATCGAAGAAAACAATTTGCATCATCATCAGAAAGTCCTACTTCTGGGCCAGGCAAACTGGAATGTGTCATTACAAATGATATGGGTTCCACTTCCAAAGAAATGCAGCCATGCTGATACCGTCATTGCATGCCCTCTGCTGACAAATCCCTGGGAACCACCTGGGGCAATGGCACGACCACTGCTCAAACACCAAAAGTCACTCATAGTGAACAATTTATCCATGTCTGACCAAACACCATCTGCCCAGGCACTACTGAAATCTAGTTGGGACCAGAATGTTCCCCAACCCATGGCCAGTGGAAAACAGAATGTTCCCCAACACCAAAAGGCAACTTTTGAGGTAGTGAACAGGTTTATGGAGGCAATTATACTCACAAAGACATCTTGGCAAATACTATCTGATGACAAGTACTCAAGGGATGAAGAAGTGTGGAAACTAGCCATTGATGCTCAGGATCGTCAGCAGGCATTAGCAGAATCTCTTGCAGGTACACCATCAGGGGGTAATGTGCCATGTGGTCCATCTCTCAAAATCGATCTGCAAACACAAGAAGCTTTAAGTCTTGAATTGTGTTTAATGCTCCTCTATCAGATTGATGATATTGACTATGCCCCAAAATATACCTACTTAGAACTGATGATAAGTACCAATTGAGGACGGTTGGCAGATGGGGTACGTCCAACTGTTGCCTGTAGTTACCAGTTGGATATGTACACTGAGACTGAACTTATCATGCAGGTTAAAGAGCACCAGTTTGACGATGTTTATCTCTCTATGGTCAAGGATGATATGATATCCCAGTTCACTCGAATGGATGTACTTGATGCAAATTACCATCAATTTCTCTTCACTGCCAATTGCTTGAGGCACCAGCCTACTACATCCCTGTAATTCCAACTTCTCGCTCTGCAAACTTTAGCGCTGGCAGCCGCATCGTTCATTTGTACACTGTCTGATAATGTCAGAGGAAATAAGCGACAGTTATGTTTTCTAAAGATGAATATTGAGGTACAATTTGCACATCCCCTGTGGATAATTTCACTCCGGAAGCCAATGCACTCAGCAATCACAAATTAGTGCCCTGCCACATACTCCCCACCGCCCACCCGGTGCTGTGGCACAACTCCACTACAATACAAGCTACCCAATCCCTGTTGGCTCTCTGCAGCCTTGATTTACAGTCTTCCATTTCATTCCACAGTCAATTCTTCGTCTTTTAATTCACCTCTGCTGGGATAGGCACTCCTTCATCCGCTCTGTCTGGATAGTTGCTCCTCTGGTTCATTCCACACTCTATACGCCCATGTCCCTGCTCGTCGGCCTGGGATTGGAGCTTATTGATTCCCACCAGTGCTCCACTGTCTGGATTGTTGCTGCTGTGTTGCGTTCCACACTCCTCTTCCCCCGCCCTGTTTGGGTGCTTGTCTGTTGGTGTAGCACTGCTTGATCTGCATCGGTACTCCTCTGCCTCAATTTGTGCAGCCCCATTTCATTCCACACTATTTACCCCCCTATCGCACTCCTCCTCATGTATGAGCACTCTTCCGTCCACATTGGCGCTGTGCAGCCTTGATTTGTTGCTCTTCTTTTTCATTCCACTCTCCTCAAACACCTTCTCATTCCTCCTCTTTTCCGCACTGCATGCCCCATCCGGCACTCCTCTTTTCCCAGTAGTTTCTCCCCATTTGCATCTAAATATATCATACTGCCTTTCAAACCCCAAATTTGATTCGCAGCTAGCTAATATCTTAGTACACTTCTGTCAGATATCACAAATCGAGCCAAACTACATTGGAATTCAATTTCATCCACTCCCTACTTATGAATAATTAGCAACTACAAGGAGAGCCTCCAGCTTCATTGCGCTGTTGATACATTGTTTGTTCCTGGTTTCATTGGCTCTGATGAGATGGGAGAATTAGTGGATGACTTTGACATGATGTTTGATTGATATCATTCAATCGCTTGGTGAGGTTATTGTTTAGGCATTCCTACATTTATGTTTGTATCACTTGGCTATTTCTTTGGTTCCTGATTGTCGCACGGTAATCAATCCAATGTTGAAGAAGGCGATACCTAGTATCATTCAGAAGTGAGAATAAACTATAATCCATGCATCATATACGCCATTGATCGAAATTGACCGCTCATGTAAACTCGAAGAGAGCCACATCATGCCTGCAGTCCTGTGAATGACCATCGCTAAGAACTGAAGCAAATCTCAGAAATTGTTTGTGTTTTCTGTACTGGTTTGGCAATACCCGAAACACATCCAAAGTTCTCTCCGGCACTCCTCCATGTTCACCAATGTATCACACACACTCCCATAGTGCTACTGTACCAGTCATCAGAGATCCCAGTTTCTCCGAGGGCCAGCTGGAATGCCCTCCCAGTGTCCGATTCTCCCCTGAAATTGACCCTTCTAAGTTCACACTGCACATCCTCTCAGGTACTCATGGAGACTCCCAGTAACTGGAATATATTCTCCTGATGGGGGGGGTATACTCAGAGTGTACTCGGGAGCATCTTGATAGCTTACTTGGAAGCATGTAGTCAAGCAGGCTGGGAGTGTATCATCAGGTGCATTCGGCAGTGTATTTCAGTGCATACTTGAGAGTAAGCTTGAGAGCATCTTGTGAGCTTACATTGGAGCTTCTACTCAAGCAGGCTGGAAGTGTACCATCTAGTGCAATTGAGAGCATTCTGAAGAGTATGGCTGGGACTGCGTTTCAGAATGTACTTGGAGGTGTACTTGGGAGCATACTTGGAGGGTATTTGGAAGCATTTTGAGAATGTACAAGAGAGCAGAAATCATCCAGGCTGGAACTGTGCCATTGGTAGCAATTGGGAATGTACAGACAAAAAGGCTGACAGTGTACAATGAAATTCAATCAGGAGTGTACCTCAGAGCATACCTGGCGGCTTGCAATCAGGTGTATCTGGCAGATTGCATTCAAGTTGACTGTATACAGTAAAAGGTATTGTATGCAGCATGATATCTAGTATCCAGTGCACACAATCACATGTGAATAGTAATCTAGTCAATGTGTAGCACAATAGGACCTCCTAGTGCCACAGATCAAATATGCTATGAATTACCTTCCCATAATCAGCATCTCTATGAGTGTCACTTTACATAGGGTCATTCTTCCTGGTGATTTATGATATCATCAGATTTACTATTGTTAATATTGCTGCCAAAGTAGAGTTACAATATAAATAAGAATATAGGCAAGAAGTTACCAGATAGCATTTCACTATTAACTCACATCTGGAAAATGGTATTCTGTTACATGTAATCTACCACAGGCCATATAGCCTACAGTAACCTCCTGTAACACCAATAACACCAAATAATACAAACTACCCCAGAGCCATTTCCTGGAACCCCTCATAATACACCTGATATTTATCAATAATACACACGTAATTGACCAATTGTACCACTCAAATATTACTGTAATTCGACTGTAGCGCATATACTATATACTGCAATTCATGGATTATACTATGTATTAATCACAATTAGTCATTAATTTGCTACTCTGACATCTCCTCTTGCACGTGTAATATGAACTCTTTCAACTCCGACATACTCGGTTGGACAACTCTGATAAGCACAAGTGCACACTCAAACTCTCGTGACTCTGACAAGCTCGCTTCCACAACTCTGACATGCTCACTTTTACCACTCTAATATGCTCACCTTCACAACTGATATGTTTGCTCTCAGAACTCTGCCATACACACTTTTAAAGGTCTGATATGCTTTGTCTCACCACTCTGACATGCTCACTCTCACCTCCCAGACAATCTGGCTTTGCTGGGAGCAAGGTGGTAGCATTGGATCCAGCTTTGCTGGTAGGGGCAAATCTGGCTTCATTGGGAGCAAGCTGGTAGCAGTGGGCCTGGCTTTGCTGGTAGCAGTGGATCTGGCTTTGGTGGTAGTGGTAAAACTGGCATCGCTGGGAGCAATCTAGTAGTGATGAATCTGGCTTCGCTGGTATGGGTGAAACCGGCTTCGCTGGTAGCAGTGGATCCGGCTATGCTGTTATGGGTGAAACTGGGTTCGCTGGTAGAGGTGCATCTCGACTCACTGCATCCACACTGACAGCGGCGGATGTTGCTTCAACTGTAGCAGAGAATCTGGATTCGCTATGAGCTGGCAAGAGGGTTTGGATCTGGCTTTGCTGGGAGCAAGCTTGTAGAACTGGAATGTGCTCTCTCACCAGTCTGACAATCTGGCTTTGCTAGGAGCAAACTGGTGGCAGTGGATCCGATAACATGTAAGGCCGTATATGCATATATGGCGACATCTGAGAGTATATGGGTTGATACGGTTGTACAAGTCGATGTGGTAATATAATAGAGTAGTGGAAAGGAAAGATAATAGCCGGAAATTTCAGAGAGATTGCGAGTCATCTATATGTGGTTGCTGTTACCCAACCCTGGACACATCTCATGCCATTGGTGAGAATGTAATCATGACTGCCATTACATCATCCCTCCCTCCAGGTGCGGACCCTCTGGGCTGCCACATATGTGTATAAACAAGAGAGAATCTGTAACAAAAACATAACCCAAAATGCGTATGCCTCTGTACAACTTTAACAAGGCCCACGACTGATCAGGGCCCTATGAGCAACCTCACAGCGGATTCGGTGCATGGTGAAATTCTACCTCCAGTGGTAGGTGGTAAAACCCTGTGCCAACACCATTTTCACCAGCCCAAGATCCCTAAGAATGTCACAAACAGTGAAAAACCCATAGAAAACATCCAATCCCACTTCCCCAAGTCCAATCTTTGTCGAGGTTTCTTCAGATGCTCTCAGTGATATTCCTTGACCAATTTCTCCAGAGTCAGGAAATTCTCCACAGCTTTCCAGCTAGTGCGTACATAACTGTGACCCGCCCATTGTACGAGATGATGGAGCGCCCAGTAGGGTGACTCAGAGTCGAGGATCCAGTCAACTGCCCACTGTTCACAGTGGTAGACAATCGTCGGCTGCTGTTCAGATGGTGGCTGGCTGACACTATGAGGTGTAGAGCTATCAAGCGGAGAGACATGGAAAAAGATGTTCTTCTGGATCGTATACCGAAGGTCTAATTTGTAAGCATTCTTATTGTGGACCTTACTCACCACATATGGTCCTGTCCAGTTGTAATCCCACTTCTTCCACGTGCTTGTCATCTGGAATTTCCACGTTGCAATCCATACCTCATCTCCAACCTCATGAACAACCTCTTTGCCACCGGCGTATTTTGTCTGATGTGCTTGAGCCTCCTGCAAGTACTGACAGACAGTTTTGGTGAGTCTCCTCCAAGCCAGTTGTGAAAGTGTCTGCTTGGATCACCAATTTCAGATTAGATGGGTGATTTGGGGCCTTAAACTGCATCACCGCATGGTAGTGATAATTCACCAAGAATGTAGTCATCATTGAAGAAGTGTGTACCACGTCGTTGTAAGTGAATTTGGCTAGCATTAAGAGTTCAACCCATTTGACCTGATCGTAGTTGCAGAAAGCCCGGAGATACTGCTCTATTGTTTGGTTTTGATTCTCTGACTTCCTTTCTGTTTGTGGATGGAAGGCTGTCGAGAGCTGATGGTTAGTACTCAAGTTAGAACATACCCGAGTGCAGAATGGGCCTGTCAACTCGGTGCCACAATCTGTAACAATGTTGGCCGGGATGCCTCACTTGCAAATGACGTATTCAGTGAACTGCCGAGCCAAGTCCACCCAGTCGATATCCTTTCAGCACAGTAAGTAGATTGGCATCTTTGTCATTCGATCCATGATACCAGGAATTCTGGTGTAGCCCAATGCTGTTGGTTTTGGTAAGTCAGTGAGGATGAGAGTGAGTGTTGGAGACGGATCTGGGTAACGTGGCAGCGGTCCGGGTTCAGACTGGGAGAACTGTCCAGTTGGGTTACAGACTCTTCTAAAAACCCGACCTGCTGATTCTGAGCAGTCCGAATCCCGACCTGTACACGTCAACCCACCGGTTTCGCCGGGTTTGGCTACACCTGTAGGTTCCCATCTCTGCTTCTGCTTTTTGTGATGTTCAATTTATGGACTCATTCAGATATCCTACTGTAAATCGCAAAATATTAACAATGGTACGTCATTGTTTTTTTTGGATGTACTGGCCACCACTATATTTGAAAAAAGGAGAGACACGCACCCTGCCCCATTGTGCAAATCAGCGTCAATGGAGTGTCAACGATTTTTGGTCTTGCATCATGGGTATTCTGAGTGGTGATTGGTTGCAAACAGTCATAAATGAGGTATTGGCCACCATTCTAGGCAAAAGAGAAAGCGAAACACTCCCTGCCTCATCTTGAAAATGAGGGTCAACTGAGCATCAATGATTGAAGGTTTCTCATCTTGGGTAATCAAAGTGGCGCTTGATCGCCGACCTCTATTAAGGAGGAGTTGGCAGCCTCTCTAGGCAGATGAGCAAGTGACATTCCTGCGACAGCCTCCCGGACAGTAACACCTTATTTCATCTACAATGCTGCAACTAAGAGTTCTTGAGCGTTTTAGCCTAGGAAAACTGTCAACAAATCGTATGAAGAAAATAACCGATGCATCGCACTTTGATTATAAATGATAAAAGGTCACCAATCATTGACGCTCTGTTGACACCTGTTTTCATGATGGGGCAGGGAGTGTGTCGCTACCTCTTTTTCCTATAAAGGCGGCCAATACTTTGATCATGTAGAGTAATGACCAAATGACATTTCAATTACCTGACTTACGGGATCAAAATCAATTGATGCACTGTTGATGCTCATTTTCAGAATGGGGCAGGGAGCGTCTCGCTCTCTCTTTTGCCTATAAAGCCAGCCAAAACCTCATTTATGAATGGCTGCAACCAATAGCCACTCAGATCACCCACGGTGCAAGACTAAAAATCGTTGACGCTCCATTGACACTCATTTTGCCACAGGCATATCCACATTATGTTATCATTTAATTTGGCATTGTATATCATTGATGGTGTTTTGGCAGCCTTTGTACCATCTTCATGTACTTTCTCCTTCATCACTACATTGTTCTTTAATAATACATATAAATATATCCTTTAAAATATATGGTAAAGTATCCACTAATTGTAGATAATAATACACTCAAAAATCCCATTCCATTCCATCAATGCTCATCTTTGCTGTCTGGTTCGCTCAATAGGCTGCTGTTATCTGCAAAATAGATGTCAGCGGCATTACCACACAGCAGATTGTGGACTAACCAGTGGATGTTCCTTCATCATTTAGCAAATCTGGAATAAAATCTTTATTGCGCTTGCGATCCTCGACATATGCATCAAGATTAAAATATTGAGCCTTTGGAAGAGGAGTATGTATATGAATATATCCAGGCGGCACACCTTCGATTGGAGAAGCGTGAGCTCCCTCATTGTCACCGGGTGGCACAGGTGTCATTCCGGGCGGACGTGGCGCCAGTTATGATGTTGCATGGCTGACTCAGTCTGGTGTAGGTGCACCCATGCCTTTGTTCTTCCAGTATGTCTGGGGATTCCGCACTATGCCATTTTAGCATGGATGGCAGCGGTCCATTTGATTTTCCCAAACCATAGCCGGGTGTCCTTCCATCACAGCCTTCACATGTCTATGCCGAAAAAACTCAATTCGCTGCTTCTTCTGTTCTCGGACTTCGGCTCTAGGTTTCTTGATGTGGTATTGCGTTTCCTCCGTTGTGGTGTGCAAAAACCCTTCTTTGGCCATTTTGGCCATATTCAAGACAAGGTGCATGTCAGACTGTTCTAGCTGTACCCAACCTCCTTGCATTGCCATAGTAGCGGACATATTGAAAACCTACAAGATAATACTTACTGCATCTACATATCAGATTTGGCTATTACCTCTACCAGATATGCTTCTGTAGCATCCTCTACAGTGGTTGAAGCCTGTTTCGTCCACCCTGGGGGACACTTATCACTGATTTTGCCTGAGATAATCCGAGGGCTGACTACATCACGATGTTCAATTTTGCTGACAGTGCATACAACTGCCTTGGTCGATCATGGAGGTTTACCATTATGGGCAGCTATAAATTGGTCAGGAAGCTCTCAACACACACCTGTTGTATATTATATCGTTAGTTAACGGCCATCTACCTCGATGCGGGGGCAGCATATGCAGTGTTGTGGTGGACAAACTGCTGTCTGAGTTGTAGTTGTGTGTCAGTGGGTGACGTATTGGACGACCCACCAGTCATTCTGCTCAATTCCGATCTGCTCGTACCTTGCTGAGGTGTTTGTGGGGCCGTGATTTGCTGGTGTGGATGGGAAGAGGAAGATGATAACGAAATGATGTGGGAAGTCCTGAGGAATATATAGTTAGCTTCAATTTGAAATTAAATGCGTAACAGCCAACTCGCACATACTACACAAGTTGAATCCTGCTGCATATAGCTGCGGTTATACGGGTTTCCAAACGTCCTGCGATTTGCACCAAGTCAGTCCGATGGTATGTGTTTGTTTACCGGGATAAATCAATGTGAACAACCGCCGAAATCTCATCTTTGGGAGATATGAACACCATGTTCTTGTATGGAAACGATGTCAGCTGATGATTGTCTCAAAAAATCCACTGGATCTTATATGAAACAGATGCTAAAAATCCAGTAATGTTGTATGGTTAGCATTGCTATTCCCAATGTAGTGACTGTCAAAACAGAGATTTTCCTTCGTTCAAGTCAAATTCACTTACCAACCTTGACATAAAAAATGCAGCTTGCCTCCATGTGGTCCATAACTTGCATAATCCAACATCTTACCCTTCAACAAAGTCAAGACAATTCACAATGGTCAATGATCCGAAAAAGAGCCTTTGGCCACTACCAGCTTGCCAACATGGCGAATCGACAAAGCGCTCCACCTGACGAAGTCATCAAGCGAATGAAGCAAGTGTGGCTTCGAAGTAGAAAGTGTCCGAGCCCTTGGTGCATTGGACAGCTTACGATCTAGACAGAAGTGGGCTGTGGGGAAACGACGAGAAACTCACTTTGTAAGCAATGTAGCGCAGGAGACATGGATCGAGGATTATGTGGATAGAGTGACCACTGTGGTAACAAAACAAGTTGAAGATGCAGAGACAGCAATTAAGCAGGAGAAGGAAGATATGAGAAATGCTGAAAGGGTGGGATTGACAACCACAAAGACTAAATCAACATTTGAGGGGATGTTGAACACCATTGGAGATAGTTTGAGCAATCTTGCAAGTTCCGACGATGGGGAGGATAGGAAAGACGAGGATGATGATGAATAAGATATAGAGCTGGCCAAGCTGGGCGAAGATGACAAACCTGGATGGGTGATGGGCCCAATCTTCAAAACGGTACAGCATTGGATGGAGCGGTTTCAGCAACAGGAGATGAAGCTTGACCAATTGATGCAACCAGACCGGGCAGAGGTGGCCAACTTCCTCTGTGAGAGAGATAAGAAGTACGGGATGACCAAATTGCAGGTTCCGGCTGTGGTTCAACTGCAAATTGAAGGTGATGCATCATTATCTGCACCGATGACAGTTGGTGAGCATACGGAGACTCTTGATAGTGTCCCCGGAAAGTTGCCAATACCGCAAGTGAATTATCGACCAGGCAGTAGTCATATGAGGCGAGGTTCCCGGAAAGCCTGGAAACACAAACACATTCAGTCTGGCCTGCCCGATGCAGCACCCGATTCATCACTGTGCAAGCAATCAAACCCTGTTGAAACCGTCAGCTTGTACCCCTGCATATGGAGTCCCAAACTGATCGCTATATAGAAACCGGATTTGAACGAAGACATGGTGACGGGTCCTGTGTCATTTGAGAACTGAACAGGACAATTGCTAGTTTTGATGATGTATCTCTCGAAAAATCAATCCGTGTACCCATTTTGCTGCCTGTCAGCTTTGACTTGATTAGAGTGACCAAATTGTGAGACATGATAATTTGTCTGTGCATGTGCAAAGGTCGGATGGGCCATGGCAATATTCTAGACTCCATATCACATTCACTGAGGACCAATGAACTTGATATTGTCCAGCCGGTTACTGTTGAGTCAGAAAACTGAAACTGAATTAGAGACAAAACTCGTTAATAAAATTTAAGTCAGTGATGTCATACAAGTCATAGATGGGGAGGTCAAAGCACAATGCAAACCAGGATGAATGATGACTGTCATGCTGCATTTGTTCATGCATCCAACTACATCACTGTGTGCATGGACCTGGTGCACATGGTCGAGATTAAGAACATTGCTTATGCTAGGTAATGGAAATCGCGGAGAATCAGATCAATGGGAAATGGTCAGTATGTTGGGCAATATATATCAAGAACTATTGTATCAATCTTCATGCGGTGAATTGCTGGCCAAAAGCACCGTTACATGGTTGGCCGAAATCATTACTCACTCAGAAAACATGACTAGTGCTCGATTAGTAGTCGAGAGGCTTTGCTGCTTTTGGAGGCCAATATTTTCACATAGAAATGATTCATTGGCTGCCAATAATGACTGTATGCATTTGGGCATACAATTGTTGGGCATCCAATGAATGATAGTATATCATTAAGTTGAGCATCAACGGAGAGTTAATGAGTTTTCATCCTATATTTTTAGCAATCAATGGGCTGCAAAGTCATATCCTTCCAGAGTGATTGTATTTGCCGTATTTAGAGGTACAAAGGAATGTGACATGCTCATTGCCCCATCCTGGAAATGAGTGTCAAACATGCATCAATGATTCTTGGTCTTGTGAGTCTGATAATTAAAAAAATACTTGGTCGCTGTGACACATAATTAAAGTATTGGCCACCATTGCAGACAAAAATGCTCAGGACGACATCGCTACTATCTCCGAAAATTAAGTGTCAACAGCGTGGCAATGATTTTTGATTTTTCATCTTGAATAATCAAAGTCCTGTGCAACAACATCCAACTATAATCGAAGCATTGGCTGCCTTTTTGGGCGATAATGGAATTGGAAATATGGCTACCACCTTCTAATAATGAGCATCAACGGAGCGTCAACAATTCTTGGTGTTGTATGTTGCGTGATCAAAGGGCAATGCAACCACGTCAACCGATAATCATACTATCAGCCGCGTTTATGGGCAAAAATGCTACGGAAGATATCGCTACCACCTCCTAACAATGAGCGACAACCAAGCGACAACAATTTTTGGTCTTGCATCATGGATACGGAAAGTGCTGTGCAATGGTATTTACTCATAATTAATGTATCAGCCGCCTCTATGGGCAAAATGACTAGTGATCATATCGCTACCACTGCCTAAAAATAAGTGACAACAGATCGTCAACAATTCTTGGTCTTGCATCTTGGATAATCTAAGTGCTATGGAATGGCATTATCCCATGATCAACCAATTGGCTGCCTTTACAGATACAAATGCTAGTCATGATATCACATCCGCCTCCTACCACTGAGCGCCCATGGAGTGTCAACAATTGTTGTGGGGGCTCAGTAAACTACACAGCAATGAACTGCATTGCATGGTTCCTAAATTGAGTTTGACGCAGTCAGTCTTTTCAATATGTCATTGTACACAACTTCACAAATATGCATGCAAAGTCTCACAGATCTGACTTTTTTTGCTTGAAGCTCTAGAGTTAATATTTAAGAACCTGCATTGCACTTTATAATAACGCAAATTTTCGCAGTCTCTCACACCGGGTCACCCGGTGTTCAAATTTCTACCTTCATGTCGGATTCAACATCTTGAGACACCTCATTGCTAGAGGTTATGATATCTTCGAAAAATGAATACATCTTTATTTGTGATTTGAGCAACCTTACTTTACAAATCATCTTCAATGCTAGGTGGGCTTCAATGAATGTAGGTTCGAAATGTTCTATTGCTTGGTATAATTCTAGACATGCTTCTTGGTGGCGATTGTATTGGCACTGCAGAATCGAGGCGACCGGCAGCCCTGGCATCATATGTATTGTTCTTCATGAAGTTCTTCGCCATCCATCCGAACATGGGACCCGCTCAATGGGGACAGACTTGCTGGCATAAGCTCACATCTCAAAGTTATAAGAATTGACTGAGTCGGAAGTTACTAAATCGACTAGTTCGATGGTCGATAAAACAGCTTTGGCCATCCTGAAGAGACTAGGAGGTCGAGGAATTGCAACAGTAAGTTCACAAAGGACAGTCATATTCCACATTCAGGTTTGATGCACATTAAATGAATTCTCCGACCAGTCCCTCCGGACTGGCACATCAGCAACAAACCTAGTTTCCGTCAGAAACACCCGGGTGGTCCTGCCGGCCCTGACGGCTCTGACGGAACCTCGTACCCTCTGACGGAGAATTAAACGCGACACGTTGCCTAAGCGATGGGTCGCGTTCCATACCTATCCTGCCGCAACTATTATACCATTTTTCTTATTCTTGTGACGCGTCGCATTGTATATTACCCCATGGACGCTCACGCATAGTAAAGGGATGTGGTGACATATACACATCGTCAGAACGACCCGTGTGTTACACTCTTCGCAAGGGCTCCAGTTACGCTGTAGCCATTCACCCAACACCTAGCGCTGTTTGGGCCTTTCTCCGGCCGACTGCCACATTTTACCTTTCCCCTAGTTCAATTCATTGGATGCCACACTCTCCCATATATGTTGAACTTTGAGAGCTTGTCACTGATTACAATACGGTCTTCGCTTGGGATACATCCCTTGCCGTTGAATTTGCTTCACCATTATCATATTTTACAGGTCTGAAATATACGATCCAATCTTCACACTCTCTAGTACTATGCCCTCAGTCCTCCAAATTCTGTGTTGATCCATCGTCGGCTTACAATGAGTCTTCCATCGCATCCTCATCCGCATCGTCGCCATCGTCACCCTCTTACCCGTTGACATCACTGGTTCCCAGGTCAAACCTCTCGAGTTCAATTGTGGCCCATCGTTGCCGGCTGGAGGGGGGGATGCCATCAGTCTCGTCAATTTCATCACAGTCGTCGTCGTGATCGTCGTTGCTCCCTGGCATCCCAAAATGCGGTTCGTCATCCATACATTTGTTGTCTATCGGGATATTTGGGTCAGTGCTTCCAATCTCAGGCTCCACAAGCGGCACCTCGGATGTCCAATAGACTACAGGAAGAGCATGGTCAACACACACTGCTTCCGTGCTGATGACCTCGGCAGGCGTTGGGTTCGCCGCCTGTTGGATCTGACGCTCGACTGTAGCAAGAGTGCTTGTATACGCCGTCTGTTGGGAGCTCTCCGGTTGTGTGTTCCAGGTATTCATCAAGAATGTATACATGTCTCCAACGCCAGGCGAGGTTGAAATCTTGCGACCCATTGCAGGGCTGCAGGATGCGTCCTTACCTCCATCGGTCTTGTAGTTGAAGTAGTTTGAGCGATCAGGTCTGTTCGCTTTCAGCTTTGACTTGGAAGCTTTCGGAGGAACACCTTTGTTCTTTTGCCACTCCAGGAGAGCATGGCGCAACGCGGTGCAGGTAATCATCATCAATCGCAAGGGTATATGACTGTCCTTGTCGTCAATCGTGGAATTATGAAATTCATCAGCATACTTACCGCGGTTATTCGCCGGATGATAAAATTTGATGTAGATGAACCCCGGTATTGCTTCTGCCAGGAAGTAAAGTGGATGCTGGCCATTCGTTGGCAGCTTTCGACACTCTCTGTGTTCGATTTGGATCGTGTACACCACCTACCACACGCTCTGCCACAGGAAAAAGATACTTACTCTCTGCCAGAAGGGAATCAATGAATTCCAAACGCTCTGCGTTGGATTCAAACTGGTGGAGACCATATTGCTCGGCTATATTGTCCCTTGCTGATTGAATGAAGTAGGATTTAGCTTTCACGACTTGTGCTCGAACCTGGCACCAGTTTGAGCGTGTAATATCCAATGTGGGCCGATGCTTCAGCATGCCTCTTCCAAGATCTCTTCTGTGCGTGTCTCAAATGCTACGGACCAAACATTGTTTTGCTGCATAGCGGTGTTCCAGTACTTCTCTATTATCTGCCAGTGTGGGGCTTCAGTGAATGCTTTCGCAAGGCGTCGCATTGCATAACTTACCGTCTCGAAGTCCCTTGCGCTCATCATCGGCCATCTGTTCTACATATAGGGCTCCATGACTCTGCCCATTGCAAATACAAGACGCAGTGTATCTGAGTGACCGATTAGATGGATGCTGTGACTGCAGGAGACCTTTGATGGAGGTGTAGACACCGCCTGCGGTTGCAATTACCACTGCCTCTGTCTCTGATTCCTTTCTGTAGCTTGGGTTTGCAGTGGATGTGAAATGATCGCGCAGGCTTCTGGAATAGGGACACGGGTAGGCAGGTTTTCCAGACAGCTGAGAGGAGTGGGAGTGTTGCAATGCCGGATGCGAGGCTGGATGCAATGCGATGCGTTGAATCTGCTTGTGAGGTTCCTCCGGGTGCTGGTGTACTATGACTGCTGGTACCTGGCGCAGCAGTTGGAGTATTTATCGACGGTCACTGTGTACCGGATGGGGTGGAAGTCACGCGTTGGGTGATATCTGCCACGCCAGAATTGGTCAGTGAGAATGAGGGGGTGCAGTGCTGACCATGGATTGTAGAGGCTACGGAACTCCCTGCTTGAGAGGTATCCCTCTCGCCAGCCGGTGCGGGAACACGTCTCTTAGCAGGGGGAAGCTGAGAAGTCCCCAAAAGACTTCACTGTTGATGTGTCTGAACAATTCATATGACCGGAGTTGTGTCAGGGTGAGAGATTTGGGATGGCATACTGTGATATAGAAGTTCGATATTAAGAATATAGGAATAATTGGCTCTGCATGCATATGCAATGGCAGGCGAGGTAGACTCCTATTTGAGCGACCAGGAAGGGATTTGAAAAGAAAGGGAGCCACAGTGTATACCGCGCTGGACTCCAAATCACTATCGCCCGTGACACAACTGAGGGACGAGATCCCTTGAACACCATTCAATCAAGCGGTTAACTGCCATCAAATAAAACTCAGATTAAACCCAGCATTGATATTCACTGTTACAGCAACGTCTGAAGGTCTATTTGCACCACTTGAACGGTGTTTATGCCTTCGTCGCGCGATTATCATACTATTGCACTCATTCTTGGCTCAATACTTCGAACCGTCGATTGTGTATATCTTCAGCTTCCCAGTGGAAATTCTCCTTTCGGAGAGCTAAAAGCATCACAAATCGAAAAATGACATAATCTCTATCCTATGACATCAGTTGCGTGTGCTTTTTCCACCGCTAGGCGTGTTGGTAGCTGTGTTGGATGGTGGCACAGTTGGGACAACCTGAGAACTACTCCGTTTGCTCCGAGATGCATGAAGTCTGAGTGGTAGAAGTGGTATGCAATGCAAACGCAACGGCCAGTTATTGAAAATTGTCCTCACTGCGAGTACCCAATCTCGTCTCAAGGCTTGTCGTTCATGACGTGCCTGGTGGTTGTGCAAGATGAAGGCTGGGCCGTTTTGTGTCCGTTAACCATCAACACGCAGTATATGAACCTAAAGTATCATATCTCACAAGATGAACTAAGAAATCGCCGGAACTCGAGTATATATATCCCTTCTTTCTGCCGTCACCTCCGTTTTCTTTTCCTCCAGTATTATACACTGCCAGCATCCTGAACTATCTCGACATCATGTGACTTGCCCACAATAATGCCTTTCATTCCAAAACACACCTGAAAACTTACACAACTTTTTACTTTCCCTTTGCACTTCCTTCCACCACATGCAACTGTATCATAATGCTAACGCATCGGATGTAGATTCATTTTCAACTCACAGCGATGGCAGCACAGGGCAGCCGCAAAGAAGAGGGGAAGGCTAAGGCAATGATGCCGACATTGGTTATAAATCGACGCCTTTCGTTGGATCGGGACCGTATACAAGGATTTATCCTTGAACACATCTGTGGTCCCATACAGATATACAATGTTTGCGCGATGCGGATGAGAGGGCATTGGACCTCTCATATGATATAATCTTTCATGATCCAGTCATGACTGGCCACTTTTCACAATTCCAGCTGATGTGGCCACACTGCAGGAGCAGGAGATCGCCATTTTGGGGGTGGTGGGCAGCCTGCCGCTCATATATGGGGCAAATGTTTGACAAAACCTGCGACCAAATGAACAATTGGAGGTGGGACAACCCCTGTGCCTTTGGGGATCAAGTCAATCACTCCAATCCGCAGACAAAGAGCTCGGGGAAGGTTCAACGCACTGGTGAGCGTTTCTCTTGGTAGGGTAGTGATGATCTCTGGGCAAAGATTGAGCCGCCAAGCTGCCGGCAGTACAAGCCAGGCGACTTCCTGGCTGTTAGACCACTGAATTGGAATGGGATCATCGACAAGGATGATGATGATGAGAACTGGGCGGATCAAGGAGCGCCGAGCAGTGGAAGGCACTGTCCTGGCGATGGCAATGGCAATGATGACGGCGAGGGTGAGGAGGACACGCAGGGCGGTTAGAAAGGAACCGGGAAATGTAAGGGAGCGCAGGGTGGGAAGGGGAAATGGATGGCAACTGAGGACGGGATGGGGAAGGGGAAGGCAACGGAGGAAGGGAAGGGGAAGGGGAAGGGGAAGGGGAAGGGGAAGTGGAATGGGAATGGGAAAGGGAAAGGAATTGTTAAACAAACCCTATGGGGTGAACGCTCGCAGAGCGGTGGAAAGGCCACAGGGAACAAGGGGAATACGACACAGAGGGCTAACTAGGGCAGATATATTCATTGCTGGAAGCATCACCAACCGTGTGAATTTCCTCAGATGATGATACCAACCGCACCGAGGAGTCAGACAGCGAATATGACTCAGAACATGATTCTGATGTGGATATGTGCATGGAGGATGATGTAGACGCACCGGAGGGCGTTGATTTAGACGGCGATGTGGATATGGAAAGGGATGGTGACAATGAAGAGGCGGAAGATGAAGAGGAGGAAGACGAGGAGGAAGTGGAGGAAGAGGATAAGGATAAGGATGAAGATGAGGATGAGGATGATAGCAAAGAACCTCAGACGATTGGCCAGTGAGAGATGGTAAATACATCGCCTGACGATGTTGATACCATGGTAGACGATCAGCCAACTGTGCTACCTGAGCAAGGGCCGGAGATGCGGGACCATACCAAACGGACACAACCTCCGGCGCCTGCCCCACGGCCACACACCCCGGAGCCTCGCCCACGACCACGAACTCTGGTGACTCATCCCCTCAGTGGGCTGGTGTTTTTGTGGCTTGTTTGTCTGCAAAGACCTCGCCTGGCGGCGCCAACTCTGTGAGAAGCTGAGCTAGCTGGAACGTTCTCGGTTGTCGATGTGTATCAGCAGCAACTCGGCGAATGGGCAGGTGGCGACAGACTCCCCGATGTCCCTGTCGCGGATGTCCCTCTTCCTGATGCGCCCCCGGATTTCTTGCTAGGCGAGGAGTTATCCAGTTCTCGCAAGGCATAGGAAGGGTACATTCCGGTTATGGTCGGGTTCTAGTCTTGTGAGTTTCCTCTGCTGTTATCTATTCATCTCAGGCACTGATTATGGCATGCGTGGAGGTGTTATGTTCACTCAGGGTATTTCGTATTCCGGCTCGTCTGGGTTAGGGGTCGTGGGCTTGTTCGTTTCCTTTGTTCTAATCTATTTATCTCAGGCATTGATTATTACATGCGTTGCGAGGTTGTTGGATCGCTCAGAGTGAATTTTTTATTTCATTCATAGTATTCAGAGACATCGTGTATGCAGTGTTTTTGCAAATCCTGGCATGTAAGGAACCTTCTTGTGATGGTGTTGATGCTCAACAAATCTTTCAAGCTAGCTGAGCTTATACCCACACCAGACTACTCAGGCCCAGCACCAACTTTCGTCCCATTCTAAAGTGAATACTCCACTCCTCGCTTGCCATCGACAATGCCAGTGAAGACCCCACTCCGTTGCCCCGAATTTTCATGCCGAAAGATGTTCACCTCACACAGCTGGCAACTTAACCATATGAAATTGCACCATCCTGAACACTTTCACGTTGCATGCCAGATGAATCTAACTATTCGCAGCGTGCCCCGATGGGTTAAACCCGCTCAGCGTGGTGGATCCAACGCTAACAAAGAGTGAGTCAAGCACTTGGACAGGTTTCCCTACCTCGAACAGGTTGAAAAGGTAGCAGACTCGGAGTCTCAACCACCGCCGCCACTTCCGCTGCAGAGTGAAACATACCCCGGCGCCGGTGCTCCACTGAGCTATTTCATTGCTGAGCCATGGGAACATGACACTCAGGGTTCCCTTGAGACGAACCTAGCAGACACTCCCTACTACCCGTTTGCCACATCTGCAGAGTACAAATATATCCACTGTGGGATCAAAAAGAAGGGCATGAACAGGTACTATGACCATGTGCTAAAAGAAAGAAAAAACAGCTCAGCGTTTCCCAAGCTTCAAAAACAGGGATGGCGTCCAGATGCTCGTGGATAGCATGCCAGATGATCAGGCTGTCAGGATGTGGGAACTGCACACTCTCATGAATATGAGATGCAATCACAATCACCAACACCCGATCAAATATTGGAGTCGAGACATCATCAAACGCATGAGATGGTTGATGCGGCAGCCAGCCTACGCCCAGCATCTTTTATATGCCCCTCAGCGTTGCTTTAACAGCGATACGCCACCGAAACCCCTCTATACCGAAATGCATACTGCGGACTGTTGGTGGGAGACCCAGGTAAGGAGAGATATCTTAGGGTGATAATGTGCTAACCAACTTTAAGTCAACGCTCAGAGTGGGGGATACATTGGTTCCCTTGATCTTCATGTCCGACGGAACACATCTCTCAAATGTTGCTGGCGACATGAAATGGTGGCCTGGATATATGACGATTGGCAAACTATCTTCGAAGATCCGCCAGATGCCCTCAACCCACAGCGTTGTAATAGTCGCTCTCCTCCAGATTCAGATTGATAACTGCAATATTCCTCCGAAGTGGCTGGATGAGCAGCGGCAAAGTAACCGAGAGGTGCTAAATGAGGAACTCAGGCAGGAACTCCAGTCTCTCAGCTTTAAACAAAATCCCGGCTCAGAGAGCAGGTATTATAACGTTCTCTCTGCAGATGGCAACTTCAGGCGTCGCAAACCGGTTGTAGAAGCATGGCTTGCAGATTGCCCAGACTATAGCGACCTACATCATCTCAAGCGGCATGTCTGATTTCGGTGCATGTGTCCAAAGAACATACTTGGAGATAATATCCTTCCTGACTAGCAACACCCACGGCAGGATCACGACGTATATAGACACTCAGCGATGCCTACACAGAGGCAGCCGATGTCGAACTCTCGTTGCTCCTCGATCACCGAGGATACAAAGTGTTTCGATATATTCCCTGTATCGTGAGCGATCTCCCGAAGCCTGACCTCCTCCATACAATGCAGATCGGCATTCTTGACCACCTCGAGAGGTGGATTTTTCAATTTATGAAGACGTACAAATGGCTCGACAAGTACAATGCAATATGGTTATTTGTGCCTGCTTACCACGACCTCACACCAACAACTAAGTCATATGAGGAAGTTTCTCAATGGAATGGGAAGGAGATGAAGGAAATGGGCTGGTACATGCTTGGAGTTGTGACCCAGTCTCTATGAGGTGGAAACCCCGCTGAGCGTCCCATATTCAATCGCGCAATTGAGTGCACACGTGCATTGTTAGAATTCTATATCTATGCTTGTTATAAATCTCACGATGATGCAACTTTTAGCTACTTGAAAGATGGTTTACGTCGTGTTCACACCTTCAATGATGCATCCTAATTCGGGCGAGCCGGTAAAGAGGCGAAGGCCAAAGCCCGTGCACTGAGAACGGAACTCATGATGAAGCGAAATGTAGACGAGGAATCAAATGCTGAAACTTGGATGCCATCCAAGAAGCCGCGCGAAATGAATGCCTGGTGGGATTATATCAGCCAGGACATAGATGTTTCCAAGGAGTTACATGCCGACATCAACCTTCCAAAGATCCACTCGATATCCCACTGGGTCGAACAGATTCGTCAACACGGAGCCTTGCAACAGTATTCTGCTGAGAAACATGAACAAGCACATAAAACGAACCTCAAGGATGGTTGGAATGCCTCCAATCACAATCTCAACTACCTGCCCCAAGTAATCTCATTTCAGCGTCGCATTCTCTGCTTCAGAATCAGAGAGCTCAATCTCAAAGCCCTCGCTCAGCGTCGCGACAACAGCGCTGCCACCTCCAAAGTGCTCGCTTCTGGAGCTGATCTGGCTGCCCCCCTGAGCTCCTAGTCATATGCGAAGTCCGAATTCATGGGACCCCAAAACCGCCGAGATGGAAAGCATCCTGATGCTATGATCAAAGACCTCAGAGTATTACTCGACAATACACAAGATGCAACCCACCGCGTGACACTATATCATGGCACATGGGAGTATGTCAAGCATAAGAGTTGTAACACGACATATATATCGGATGAACAACTGCACCCAATGGAGCTCTGCATTTACTATGGTATTCAGGTTCAAGGTGAGGGTTTAGATGGTGAACGCATATCTCAGATTTGTCGATGCAGAGGAAGTCCGAGCTGGCGTGGAGGGGACCAACGGAACGGCTGGGTGTCGGTAAAGCTACGCCCAGGGAGGTGTTATGGTGCGCTGAGTGGTCGTCTCCCGTGGCAACTGCAACGACTATTCAAAATCAACCTCCTGAACGAGGATGGAGCTTTCGTTGAGTACTGGTAAGCCCTGGCGCTCACCACAATACCTGAAAACTCGGGTACCTTGGATTCCGTCTCAAAATGTGTTCAAATGAGATAGCGCCGGTAGTGATTGCTGTGCAAGTTTTCAGCGTGGGTAACATCGTCAGCTGCGTGCACGTAATTGCAGAGATTGCTACTAGTGGTAAGACAGGAGATGGATGGAATGCGTGACGGATTTTCAATAGCCACATAGATCTGGCGACTTGGAACGATGTGTATAATTAGCAACGAGGGGATTGCGTTTTGCGCACAGGTAGAAGGGACATGAGGCGACGTTTTTGCAGCATCACCCATCGCATTGAAATCATGATGCAAGCGAGTACAGGAGGAACCCAGTCCGACGTATAGTCACAGTTGGCCACAACGCCGAAGTGTTCATTTGAAACAGGAGAAAGACAGAGCGGGAGGAAACGGTGAAACCACGAGGGGAGGGCAATATGCAACGCGAGTCGTCGTATTCGCGCCGGGCGCGGAGTCGGCCACCACCGGGATGTCTCTGATGGCTCTGACCGATCGCATCCGCTCTGACGGAGCCATTCCGCCTGGACAGAAATGTTTTTTGCTGATGCAGCTACGGACTTTGAAACTTCCGGATTTCATCAAGACGTGTGCAATCGCTACCTCTTTATAGGATTTGATTTGGCTCATATTCCATGGCGGGATATATCAATCCTCGAGCAACAACAGTCATATCAAGCATTACAAAGTAACCTGGTGGGGCCATCCACCACCACCCTTACCATCATATGCCAGATGGAAAACTGACTCACTGTGGATGCAATTAGGAGGCAATTGCCAGCCCATAATGAACTTAGTTTAGCATTGGACAGGTGGAAATCAACACACGGACTAGCCATAATGTCAGTCATTGCTCACTCTATGGATCAAAATTGGGCATTGCAAGAAGTACAACTTGTTTCCTATGAGGGTGATTGCATATTCTTTTCCTATTTCGAAAGCTGATCAAGGATGATTGGTCAAGCGCCAATATACTCGAGCAAGGCTAGCCATATATTTGAAGGAGGTTATTGATTGTTTTGAGCGTACCGACGGCTGTTTTCTAGGAATTATGACTGATAATGATGCTCAAAATTACTCGATGTCTTGTGAGCTGCAATCAACCATTGAGGCCTCCGGAATCGAGTGACCTACATTGAGGAACCACATACCATGCATGGGGCACGTCATACAGCTGGCTTTAGGCGCATTCATGAGCAGGCTAGGTGGAATAGGCCACATTGAGTTTTGGGAATCGCATGAGTGCAATCAGCAATCTGGAGAGGATGAAAGCATAGACATTGGCGAGAGTCAAAGACTTGGTAGAGAGGGCAATGCTTGAATCAACAAGGTGTTGGCTCTGAGACCAGGTTTAGCAAAGATAATTGAAACAATATGTATTTCAAGATATTTTGAAACTCCTGAAACTGACCTTCATATAGCCGAGAATCCTTGCTGAATTGATTGCGCTGACACCTGGTCATCAATACTTGTTTAGTAATTATCAAAAAGCCAAAGTCCGTATCGTGGTACTACCTATTCTGGATGCAACAACACTTTCCAATTCAACATTGGAGTTGCTTGAGGGAGCCTACCAGCTACGAGAATTCATCTCCGAGTGGCTCCAGAATCCAAAATACAGTGATTGCCAGCCACTCTTCCCAACACAGGATGAATGGACCAATGTCAGGTACGTCATGGAAGTGTTGAGGCTATTGTCATACTGTACCCTGTGGATGTCGAAGAGGCATATGGTCACAATGCATCACGTTATCACTGTCTACAATGACATGTTCGATTATATGGATGGTGTTATGCGACCTTGAGCTAAGAAGAGGACTCAATGGAAGGAAGACCTCTTCTTCGCCATGACGTTAGCACAACAGACGCTGTCCAAATATCATACTAAAGTGACCCCAACGATGGGTATGCTTCTCCTATCTGCACATATTCTCGATCCATTGTGCAAGTTGCGATGGTTCAGGAAGTGGGACAGGGGAATGGGTAGTAATCCCGACCTTTAGTACCCAATACGGAGAGGCCTTTTTGAAGTATGTGGAGAATGAATATCGTCCCAACTATAGATGTGTGCTAGACATTAAAGCTGAAAATGTACTGAGCATCAACCTCTTCCCCTCCGCACTGGCTTCATGATCCGGTCAATTATCGTTTAATCCATATGATTTAGACAGTGAGGGTGCAAAATTCCTAACGCCTAACTTTCAGGCCAAAACGACACCCAGACGAAGCGATCGTGCAGCACACCAATTAACTGCCGCCAGGCTCTATGAGATAAGGCCACCGGAATTGCCAAACAACTGGAGGCTCAGTCAACCCAAATTTCAATGATAACCACTCTGACCGAATGGAGAGTAGGAGTACATTTTGGATAACAGATATCACCGACTGGTAGTGCCAACAAGAGGAAACTCACTCAAAGTACACCGATCTCTGCAATATGGCATGCGGTATATTCTGTATTGTACAACATCGTGTCAGAGTGGAGGCGAGTCTTTCCCTTGCGCAAGGTGTTATTGGCTGGAGGCAGTCTGAAACCACAGGCAAGGCCCGTTGCGAAAAGGTCATTGTAAGGCAATTTGCTCAAGCCAATCACGAGATATTGGCAGGCAATTACCCAGCATTGGATTCAACAAACTCAGAAAACAACTCGGAAATAAAGAGAGAGGTAGAGGACAGGACCTTGGACAGAATGGCCATGATTCACGACTTGTGGAGATGTGGTGGGGAGGCCAATACCTACTTGCTACACCGAAGCAATCTCGCACTGAAACCAAGCAGATGACATCCATTGGGTTGATTTCGGATACTGAAGAGATCGTCAAACCATCCTGCTCACTCTTTCAACATGATGGTGTGGCTGCATTTAAATTGTTAGAAAGGTCACCTTTGCCACCAGCATTGTCTGCAAAGGACCGCCCTGGAGGACAAACACATCTATTAAATGTCCGCCGAATCGAAACATTTGACTGTCATCCAGTGGTGAATAATGAGGATAGCTCACCAGAAAGAATTTCGGACACCGAAAATTGGCTCAATAGGAATGGTGACTTGGATAATCCAAATCATAGCCAAGAAGATAGTGAGGCAGATATTGAATCGGATATGGAGCTGGACAATGGCAAGGAGGATCCGGAAAGCCCAAAGCTGTGGGATGAGAGTGCCACACCAAATGTTCCCGGATTGATTTGGCCTACATGGAAGTCAACGTTAAAGGCTGAAATGATGTTGGTGATGGTCAATGCAATTGAAACGAGGAGCAATACGGGCAACAAGAAAACATAGGACAAAATTCATCAATTTGTTTCACCAGGGTCTTTTTGTCGCTTGACCCAGAATCTTATTTAGAGCGATATTACGGGAGAATGGTGAGCAGTTGCATGTGAATATGTGTGGATGAACAGCTGCACAGCAGGCGCAATGTATCATTTCGCAAGATGTATATAATCTAATTACATGGGAGCAAACAGTGCAAGAATATTACGGGGCTCAGCTCTGCTATAGGGCCGATTCCCAACCAGCCAGAAAGGCAACCGATAAGTTCAAATCCGTATCTGTTCAATTATCGATAGCAGCAGATTCTGAATGGACAATACATTGAAATCAGCGTCAGCAGAGTGTCAATAATTTTTGGTCATCCAAGTTCGGTAATTGGAAAGTAATTTGGTCGCTGTTATGTATATCCGACATAATGGCAGCCTTTATAGGCAAAAAACAAAGGGACACAGTCACCACCCCATTCTGAGAATGAGTGTCAACGGAGCGTCAATGATGTTCAGCTTTGAATCTTGGGTAATCTAATTTCCAATTGGTTGCAGACATCCATTCATGTCATACAGGCAAACTTTTGGGGCAAAAACAGCAGCGACATGTTCCCTAGACCATCCAGGAAATAAGCATCAATGGAGTGTCAACCACTTTTGGTCTTGTAAGTCCGGTGATTGAAATATGATGTGGTAGTGGTTATAGATAATGAATGTATTGCCAGCCTTTATGGGCAAAAGAGAAAGCAACACGGTCACTGCCCCATTTTGGAAATGAGCATCAACAGAGTGTCAACAGTTTTTAGCTTGGTATCTTGGGTCATCTACATGGCGACTGGTTGCAGACATCCATTAATGCTCTATTGGCCGCCTCTAGGGCCAAAAACTATAGCTGAATGCTCCCTGCCCCATCCTGAAAATGAAGGTCAACAGAGTGTCAACGGTTTTTGGTCTTGCATCATTGGTACTCTATGTCTCGCATTGTGGCAATAATTCATATATGAAGTAATGACCACCTTTTCACGCTTAACAGTGCATGATGTCTTTGTTACCCAATCTTGACAATGAGCGTCAACGCAGCGTCAACAATTTTGGGTCTTCCATATTCAGTAATCCAAGCATTGCGTGGATATTCAAGCACATAGCAGAACTATTGACTTCCTTGATAGGCCAAAATGCAAACTATAGAAGGAGAAACACAGATCCAAAATAATCGATATGGTAAACTTCAAAATATGCCAAAAGTGATTACAGGATGTTGAATAAGCAATTTTGGTATGATACTATTATCATGCTGCGAAGACAGAAGCAGTATATGAATCTACAAATCGACCCGCAGAACAACCCACTAACATCTCACCGAATTCTCACGTGTTGGAAGTCTCCCATCAAACCGTGCCCGAATTGATGGTTCAGGTTGATTGACAACCCGGGCCTCCAGTGTGGCAGCCATTCGGTTCTGACCCTGACCCAGACCCGAAGCGACGGTCCAGAACTATTAGCAACAGTCTGCATGGCGATGCCTTCCCATGGCCGTGATGGTGTCTCCAAGGTAATCTTGATCTCTTGCCTGGCATGCTGAGGCACTTTGATTTGGTGGCATACTTTGCAGCCACTGGCATACTTACGTACATGTGAGTCCATTGCGGGCCAGTAGAAATCCCTATGATACTAGCTCGGTAGTCTGAGAAGCTCCAAAGTGACTGGAATCAGGGTTGTCATGAAAAAGACTGGGCACTGTTCTGAGTAGGTGGTTGACTGCGGGAGTGTTTATCCTTCCCTCCTGTGTCTACGCTCCTGCGACAACCTTGCATTGGCTCTCCTCTTTGGAAAGATCTGTGCTGACTATAATTGGGCAGGCAACTAGCTTCACTAGAACAGAAACAGCCAACGGATCGGAAGCCTGAGGCGCAACATCAGCAAAATGTATTTCAGTCTCTGGAAGCCTCCAGGAGTGTCTGAGAGGATGTGGAGTGTAAACTTAGAAGCTTCAATTTCAGGAGAGTATCAGACCATAGGAGGGTATTCCGACAGGCCTTCAGAGAAACTGGGATCTCTGACGACCGGTACAGGAGTAACTGGGATCTCTGATGACTGATTCAGGAGTACAATGGGAGTGATTGTGATAAGTTTGGGAGCATGTCACAGTGCCGGAGAGAACTTTGGGCGCACCTGGGAGTGTCGCCGAACCAACGCGGGAATCACAAACTAACTCTGAGAGATGCCTGGGTTCCTATCGATATTCATTGGGAGGACTGCAGCACGTATCTGAGAATCTTCGGATGTACATGAGCAATCGACTTCCCTCAACAGCGAATATGATGCATTGATTATTGTTCATTTTCACTTCTGAAACATACTAGCCATCATCTACTTCAACATTGTATTTTGTGCCTCGCTACATTAAGGAAACTAATGAAAAAGGTGAGAGATTCAAACATAAACCCAGGTACACTGAAACAATAACCCAACTAAGCGATCGGAAAATATCAATCAAACATGGTGTCGATGTCATCCACTCCTTCTCCCATCTCATCAGGGCCAACGAAAGCAGGAACACACAATTCATCAACGGCGCAAAGAAGCTGGAGGCGCTCCTTAGATTTGCTGATTATTCATTCCTGGCAAGTGGATGAAATGGAATTCCAATGTCGTTTGGCTTGATTTCTGATATCTAACACAGGTGTAATGAGATGTTAGCTAGCTGCGAATCTAAATGGGGGTATGAGAGGCAATATGATGCATTCGGATGAAAAATGGGAACAACTAGCAGGGGACAAGAGGAGCGCCAGATGGGGAGTGTGGTGTGGAAAGGAGGAGTACCACAAAAGGTGTTGGAGAAGCGCAGAATGAAAAAGAAGAGCGTCAAGTTTAAGCTGAGGAGAGCCGAAAGAGGAGGGGTTGAGGAGTGTGGAATGAGATTGAGGAGCGCCGAAAGAGGAGGGTGTAGGAGTGCGGATTGAAATTGAGGAGCGCCGAAAGAGGGTGGGTCATGGTGTGAGGAATGAAATAGAGAGCCAATCCAGGCAGAGCGGAGCACCGATGGGATTGAGGAGTGCTTATTCCAGAGGAGGAGAGCCGCAAAGTGGTGGGGTAAGGAGTGTGGAATGCATCATAGGAGCGCTGGTGGGAATTGAAGAGCTCCCATCCCAGGCTGGGGAGCGCGGATTGGGGCGTCTAGAGTGTAGAATGGGATAGAAGAGCACTGAGAGGTGGAATTGATTGCGGAATGAAATAGAAGAGGTTCAATCTAGGCTGAGGAGCTCCGACAAGGATTGAGGAGTGCCTATTCTAGTGGATTTGCGCTGCAGGGGGGGGGGGGGCGGGGTGTAATGCGGCCGCTGATATGTGATTGATTGTGTAGTAGCTTCAAGAGTAGAAGTGATCACAGGGGATAGGCCAAATGTACCTCGATATTCATCTTGAGAAAACATAACCGTGGCCTTCTTTCCACTTGCGTATTCAGACAGCGCACAATGAATAGCTGCAGCTGCCAGCGCTAAAGTCTGAGGAGCAAGAGGTTGGAAATACTGTGATGTTGTTGGCTGGCACCCCAAGCTATTGGCAGCGAAGAAAAATTTGTGGTAAATGAGATCAAGCACTTCCATTCGCGTGAACCATGAATTCTTATCATCGACGACCATGGAGCGGTAAGCCTCATCAATCAGGAGATCCTCAACCTTGATCCGAAGCTCAGTCTCAGAGCCAACATGCAACTGGTAACTTTGGACAACAGTTTGACATGCCCCATCTGCCAGCTGTCCTCGAATGGTACTAATCATCTGTTTCAACTATGTATATTTTCAGGTGTAGTCAGTATCCGTAAGTCTGATAGAGGAGCATTACACAGAATTCGAGATTTACAGCATCTCGTGTTTGCGGATCAATTTTGAGCGATGGACCACCGGTCAATTGACACACAGATGGTATACCTACAGGTGCACCTGCTAACGCCCGCTGACGATCATGGGCGTTAATCTCTAGTTTCCAAGCTTCTTTAACTATCAAGTACTTGTCATCAGATATCATTGGCCGAGGATTCTTTGTGAATACGATTGCCTCCATGAACCTTTTCGCAACCTCAAAAGTGCCCTTTTGGTGTTGGGGAACGTTCTGATCACGACTGGCCTTCGGTTGTGGAATGATCAGGTGTTTACTAGACCTGTTGGGAAGCACCAGTGACCGGGCAGATGGTGCATGGTCAGACTCAGATAATTCGTTGAAGAGGGATGACTTTTGGCGTTTGAGCAGGGGTGGTGCCATTGCCGCAGGTAGATTTCGGGAATTTGGAAGCGGAGGGCGTGCAATGACAGTATCGGCATGGCTCCGTTTCGTTGGCAGTGGAACCCTTGTAGTGCGTAATGACTTGTCCCGGCACGCCTGACCTAGATCAAGGTCTTCCTCGATGATCCAAATAGTCTTCTTCCATGTCGGATAATCAGGTGGACTCTCCGGTGCCCTCAGTGTTGTCATCACCCATCTACTGATCGGTCTCGTCATCCTGATACATTAATGAAATCGGGGATAATAGTCATCCGCAATACGATGCACAGAGGCAGATAATTAGAAGGCAAATGTTTGACGGACAATGAGGATTGGTTGCTTTCTTGAATGCGAGTGCTCTCTCTAGGTACGCTTCTTGATTCTTCCGTGAATAGTGAATGCTCACCTGGCTGGTCGTAGGTTCCATTTGCTGTACCGAAGATCTAAAGTTGGAGAATGTGGGACAGAGTGTAGAAGCAGGAAAAATAAGAATATGTGCAATACAATAATGGGATGAATGGTGCAATAATTAGCACATAGTCAAGGAGGATGCAATTCGAGGCGCGCCTTGAAAGGGTTCTGGAGAGATGACTTCAACGGTATATATTTATATCGAGGACGGCAGTCTTTGTTGCAATGTCGGATATTGTCAGGTGCGCCGCAATAGATGGATTCGTAATGCTGAATGTTAGCAACTCCTATGAACAACACTCCGTACGGATGCAAGAATTGGATGTTGGCTCAATCCAACACGCATAGTGAATAGAACCAGACACACCGGAAGATAACTCGCAACATCAACTAACGCTTGGTGCTAGCCACAAACTGAGCACTGAGAACCTAAATGAAAACCTGAGCCCATGCGTATGACTCCTCTAAACATAGTCATTACGCGTGAAAGTTCGAGCATTTGCGGTGACCGCATAGCTTAGAAATTTTTGCAGCATTGCAAATCTGCAGAACTCGATAGATTTGGTTGGGACCTTGTGAGTGATAGCTGAGTCGCAAGGGTTCTTACTGGAGTTTGTTATCAGGTGAGGAGAAATATGAATCTCCTTATGTGGTATATCTGCCGGAAGGACACATGTATTTTCATGATATTCTAATGTATTAGGATGCTGCAGCCAAGTTAGCGGTCGATAAGGCAATATCGTAAGCATAACTTCCCTTTCATGCGTTCATCTGGGCCCTGTCTGCAGAATAGCCTTCACAACAATGTTGCAGTAGTTGATGCAACAGGGAGAGAATTTGGAACCCAAAGGAGAGCAACAGGCGTAGAGAAAGAATGGTAATGTACGATTGTCGATTCAGGGGTAATCTTATTGATTCAAGCACTCATCAATGCCAAGATTGCTAACAAATGGCTCATAAATTCTCACGCACATTCTGAGTTTGCACCTAATAACTAGTAAATCGCACACCGTTAAATCACACATTCATTATGAATCTCACAACTACAATGTTGACTTAAAATAAATATTCGGGTTGAAAGCTATATGCTACAATGGTATGAATGTATAGTGAGACGTCATATGACGGTGGGCAGAGGAATGATGGTTGCATGCATGCAGTCCCGGGAAATCGAGGTGCACTGAAGTTGAAATGGTTATGCTTGGATTCAATGGCTGAGGATTGCAGGCTCGCCTGACTCTGACAGTTAATTGCACTCTTTGTAGCTGTCTTCTCACAACTAGAGCTTTGAAGATTCTCTCCCTCAGAGCTTCTCTCGATGGAATTTGGTCCACATAATCTATTTTCGGATACGAGTTTTGGCAGCACAAACATGCATTTAGTCAGAATCCAGTTAAGTCTTGATTCAAAGATTGGAGAACTTAGGCCATGGTGAGTAAGTGCAGTACATGGGTGAGCAGGAGTTGCCGGCCATCTTGCAGAGTCGCTTAGCAGAATCAGTCTTTTGAGATTCTTGCTCTTAAGCTTCCACAGCTCTTTTGACAGAACCAGAACTTACAGAAGATATTTTAGGATTTGGAAGCATTGGTTCAAACATACTACTTAGTCAATATCGAGTTAAATGGGGTTACTAATTGGCCGGGCTTGTGCATTTATGGTTTGGTTGCGCAGTGGCACCTTCCTCCAACGGACAGTTGACACAGAGCTGACAGTTCAAGGCATATTAGCGGCAGCCTTCAACATACTGATCAAGCATCAGTTCATATCTTAGCAGGCCCGGAGCAGGATGAGCCGCCTGCACCTAAAGGTGAGGTGTCGTGATAGATCTGTGTGCACTGGGTCCACTAATTCAAAGTCAAAGAAAACATGATGAGAATGAAGCAAACTAAAATATACAAAGTGCACTACGTACTGCAAGTACATGCGCTTCGGTGGCATATTTTTCGCTCTTGAGGCGTGCCTGGGCTGGAATGATAACATCCATAATGACTCGCAGCTTGTCAAAGTTGGCTTCATATATATCCAAGATGCTCATTGTGGACAGGATTGAAGATCTCCGTTGTGAAGAATCTTCAATCATCTGCCAGGAAAACCCCGGCAGCAAAAGAGGCATTTGAGCAAAGAATACCCGCGCCATGTCTCAGCTTCCGACTCTCTGGGGTGCGGATCAGAGGTGTGCCAGAACTTCAATGATATGCCAGCACAAGCTGCGTCCTTGCCACGAATAAGTGAGCCTATGTCTCATATTTTGACACAAGGACTGAATATCACCTAGTCTGTTTCGATTGCCTAATGGGATTGGCGAATATGCAGTGCTGGATCTGTCACAAAGATATCCCCAGGATTCTCTGGTGCACCGGAACTTCAACCATAGGGCCAATAAATGCTGCGGCTATGCCACGAATATCCTGACACAGGTACTCAAAATTGCCTAGTCTGTTTTAATCGACAAATGAGATTGGCAAACAAGCAGTGCTTGATCAGTCATGAACATATGCCCAGGATTCTCGGGTGCACTGGAGAGTCCTGGGCACAAATTGTTATGACTGATCGATCACTGCATATTTGCCTATCCCATTTGGCATAAAGACTGTCTAAGCGATATTGAGTACCTGTGTCAGGATATGCGTGGCATTGCCGCAGTATTTGCTGGCCTAAGGTTGAAGTTCTGGTGCACCTGAACATCGATCATATGGGTGCAAAAGCTCCCGCTTTGCCACAAATAAGCGAGCCGTGTCTCATACTCAGACATAAGAACTTGAATATCACCTAGACTGTCTTATTGCGAAATGTGATTGGCAGATTTGCAGTGCTCGATCTGTCATAACAAATCATATGCCATTTGCCGAAGAGGATCGGGGGCACCTGAAAGGGGATGAATTGTGCTATTTCACTCAAAATACGTAAATGGCTTCAGGCTTCCGGTGCGTCTCAAATTCGCACCTGACGATTTATTGAAGCCCTTTGCTGCCCCATTCTCACAATTACATTCATGCCATTTATCTTGCAATAGGTCAGCTGGAAGAACTTCTTATATCATGTATCAATTCACTTCATCTCATATTGTCATTAATAATAAACAAGAACGCCAATGAAATCCCACTCTAGCCAGTTCTAATTTGAGATACAACAATTCCAACATCAGAACTTGATTCACTTCAACATTGAAGAGAGAAAGATTCATCTCTCCAGTATAGTGTCCCTTACAAATGACCTTTTTAACTATTTGTATCAGTTAAGAAGATTATGTTGCTTGAATGTCTAAAGAGGCATACCTTGATGAAGCGTCTAACACTCTAAGATGAATTGTTCATCAGACTGCAACGTGTCACCATTCCCTGTCAGCCGCTTCATTTGGTCCTCACAACCCTCCAGAATCACGTATATCATCGATGTCGTGATGTTCCGTCTACTCATCAAGCCATGCAGGACTCTCATTTGCGCAACTCCACAGTGTTGGTGGTGATCACTCGCGCGGTTGTTGTAGCCACCAGGACCTGCATTGAGTAACCATGTATGTGGTACTCGGTTTTGCCCTAGCTGTACAACTCGTGCAAATGCCTGCCGCTGTTCATTCAATACCCAAAAATTCTGAGTTATTACTGCATAATTTGCAGCTGTAAGATTTAGGCCTGTCCTGCCCACTTTGGGTGTTGTTATGAATACAGAGGGATTTCGTGAATCATGGGATTTGAGCTGCATTTCTGTGGGTTCATCATTACCCATTTCGGCATACATGTGGACTGTATCCACATCATCCGCAAAAAACTTCGTTAGCCACAACTTCAAATGACGATTTTAGGCAGGAAGAGAACAAAATAGCACTGCCTTTTGTGGAGGAGGTGTACTGGGCGGTGGATGTTCGTTTCCTTCTTTTGCAATGAGCGTCTCACTTGATGCGTCGTCTTGGTCAGGTTCGGGATACTCTGCAGGTTCCTGGTCAAGCATTGGCAAAAATGTCTCTCTCAGCCATCGGAAAATCGGAGATTCCACCCAAGTATCTAGTGCCCATTGATCATGTCATTGTCCAGAAACATCATTGCCATCCTCGGTGTCTCCCAACACTAACGAGAAACATGCTAGGCAGCATCTATAAACCCTCCATGCTCCAGAAGCACCCCGCGAAGTGTATCTCTCCACCAGGGTGCTCAGATGTTCTTGCTCTTCCTCAATCCAATCAAGATCAATGAGGTGCGCCTTCTCCTCTGGGATCCGGAAGAGTGGTTTTCCATTGGCAAGTTTCGATCCTGCCCATCGCCTGATCGTACATGGCTTCGCAATCTGAATCTTCCGGTGCGCCGCATCCTGTTGAGCTTCTTCATCTATAGTCCAGATAGCATGCATCAAACTCTTCACAGCGGAATACAATTCCTCAGCACGATGCTTTTCCATCACAGTATCATCCTCTGGATCTTCAGGCCCACCTGAAACCAGTCACATCGTCTGAAAACACCAGTCATAGAGTGAATCGAATCCCGGTGTAGCTGTGACTTGAAGTTTGAATACAATTTTCGCATTCATCACGATTTCCCAGCCCACACTATTTTTAGTCTCATACCAATCGGACTCATCAACAATCCCCAAACTCCATGCACATTAGGAGAGTTGGCCATTACTTGATGGTTTTGCTCTGGATGTTAAGGTATCATATGACACAAGGTGGATATTCCATCGGTTTTCTGGCTCATGAATACCGGTGTTCAGATCTTCGTGGGTGAGATTCCTATTCTTGGCTTGCAACATGTTGACAAGTTTGAAATCGGTTCCATGTGTCATCTCGTCGATAACACATTTGAAGGTCTCAGCCACTCCAGGCATTGTAACCACCAGAATGGGTTAAAGGGCTGAGATCAGTGCTGGATCCCCGTGGGGTGGTGTTGACTGGATCTCCAACAGGTGGCGGGGCACAGAATTCAATCTCTGGAGCAGATACCACTCCCGCTCTTCACCGACAATGCCGGGAAAGTCGTTGTGCGCCAATATCACCCACTCTTCAAGGGTATTCCCCCATAAAATGGACAGTGGCAACCCCATTACGACTTTCTCAGGCACCAATTTGCAAACCATTGCCGCTGCAACCGAGGTGAAAGTCTTTCCAAGACCCATTTCATCCGCCACCAATGCTCCTGGCATATCAGCATCCCAAACCCATCTCTTCACGATGAACCTGAAGTCACAAACCTGTTGCGCCAAAAACTTAGTTCCGGGGAGGCCTGGAATTGAATACTTGTGGCCTCGAACACGGTCATCTGTTGATTGGAGAATTGGATGCGCATTCAGCAGCCTGACTGCCTCATCAAGACACTTGTGTTCAAATTCGTTGTGGATTGTATTGAGAACTGGATTCAGTACTGAACTTGTATCTTGTGGATCGAGGACCTCCTCACCATCCTCCATTTGCTCCTGGACCTTCCTTCCACTTTTGTCCGTGTACTTTTCGTCCTCAATAATCTCTTCCAGTTGCCCGGATGTCAGCTGGGCAGATATGCTCATATTCCGGCGCTCCTGAAATTCATCTCAATGTTAGGTATTTTTCAGAGAAGTAACCATTTGAACAAATACATGTGGATGGAATATAATCAATTCTATTCTTTCAATCAGAACTTACATTAATACAAGTATCATTCTTGTGCCCACCATCCTCCTCTCCCTTCTCTTCTCCCTCTCTTCCACCCTCTTCAGAACCTTCCAAAGTGTATATATAATGATTAGCTGTTGCTCACGTCTAGCCTTAAGACGGCTAGCACGGATTACCATTGTCGGCCTGATTACATGCTCAGTAATCTCCTTCCCTGTCGCTCTCATCATTTCTACCACAAATATCTTCACATTATGTCCAAGTTTCAACTTCAAAGCATTTGAAAGGCAACAGTTGTACGAAATCTGGCCATATATGGGGTCATTGATCATTTGCCCATGTTTCTCTATTCCCATGCACTCTTGTTCTAATTCGTCCTGCTCCAAGGTGCACTTGAACATTGATGTGGGAATGTATGGCTGTTTCGGGCCGCCGTTATTGTCGATGAAATCAACCAACACCTCCCAGTTCCTCACATCTGTATACGAGGCGATGAGTTATTTGGGGCCTAGAATCATGTCCTTGCGATTCGACTCCAAGTGAATCATAACCGTGAACGTTGTATTTGGCAACTCTGGGAGGTTACTTCTTGCCCTTTGGCCCGCACGCTCTACCAAATCTGTCGCTGGTGGCTTGAAGCCTCGCCTTCCCTTTTTCCTTGTCTCTCGAATTTCGCTTCCACATTTCTTAAAAAACATCCCCTCCCACTTCCGGCAAATCCATTCAGGATTATCGAAATTCACCAATGGCTGCCAGTTCCCGAATGTCGCCAAAAAATCAGCGACCGCCGACTCCCAGCGCAGGGGTCCATCTCGAGCTGGTTTCAATCAGTTCTGCCCCGGGATGATGGACCGATGCTTCTTCTCAAGAAAGCCCTCCACCCATACTTACTCCCACTTGTTGAATGCACTTTAATTGGCCTGCCCTGTAACGGGCGGGATCGGGCGCAGGTGATATGGATGTTCGCGGAACTGAACTCGAAGTGCGTATCGAGAGAATCAAGAATCAGAATATCTTTCAAAGTCGTGCTATTGCTTGCTATACAAGAGAAC
>Ga0307512_10001276_pt1 | contig 36175 bp, 24 predicted proteins | sample 14_EM_MG_FD_200267 | JGI IMG/M metagenome (GOLD analysis project Ga0307512, IMG submission 200267) | Populus trichocarpa ectomycorrhiza microbial communities from riparian zone in the Pacific Northwest, United States - 14_EM | ecosystem: Host-associated > Plants > Roots > Unclassified | place... | reverse complement strand
AGACATCATCTCATTTCCATCTCCTCTTATCATACAATGAAAATTCACACTCTATCTTTCCCAACTTTTGGTCTCACTCGCTCTGTCCGAGATTTCGTGTATCCACGCAATTGCGTGGATCCTCACGGCCGGGTAGTATCATATCTTCTCACCTTATTCCTAGAACGCGAGGAGAGATTGTGGCAGCGTCACCCATTGCATTGCGATCCCGATGCAAGCGTGTACCCAATGAACCCATTCCGACGTATGGTCACCGTTGGCCACAACGCCAGAGTGTTTGTTTAAAATAGGAGACCGACAGAGCGAGAAGAAACGGCGAAACAGCGATCGGAGGGTGATATGCAACGTGACGCGTGGTATTGACGCCGGGCGCGGAGTAATCCGCCACCGGGGTGTCTCTGACGGTCTCTAAGTGCTTTTCCAAACTTACTCAATCACATCCTCCTAGTGTATATTGAAGTTGACACCATAATAGCCTCCTAGTGCAACACCACACAAACTGAATCACAGCTTCTAAGTTTATCTCCAAACTCACTTCATGATGGCCTCCAAGTGCATCTCTAAGTTCACCATCTTACAGTCTTGACAGTGCATCTCTAAGTTCACTCAATTACATTCTCTATGTGTATCTTTCGGTTCACAATATTATGGCTTCCAAGTGCATCTTTAAGTTCACCAGATCATGCCCTTGAAATGAATCTCTAGGTTCACTCACTTGCTGTCTCTTGGTGTACCTTTGATTGAACTCATGAACCCTCTACAGCTAGTGCCTATATAAACTGCTGTAGATGCATCGATATACAGATACGTAGATAAATAGATACCCAAACAGACACAAGAGACTTCAAACTGAATACATTAGTGTTAAAGTAGTTTAGTTATGAGTACTAAGTACGATTTCCAGGTGGACTACCATTAGTGCCTATGTATATGTTGTTGGTTTCAGACTGTTATACAGCAATTCCAGGTACTTCCAGACTTGTAACCTGCATTTCCAGATGCTACCCAGGATCCAACCACACAGTCTATAGCCTCCAAAATTTGCTGTGATCACTGCAAGGTGTACTTGAATACCACCACATCGGTTTCATGAACTCCAAAGTTGATTGCCAGCCCTCTCGGCTGCATGTATAGACTCCTGTTTTTTCCAGTCAACTCTATGATTTGACCACCCTGTGATTCTGCTTTGCTAACTCCCACACTCATAGGGTCTCCCAGTAACAGAAATCCATTTAATTGATATTATTTTACCCATACAATTATCTGCTAATGTTATTTAAATTATTTTGTAACTGTAGTCTACATTTTGGCATTTTTTTAATATCCTTCAATCTCATCATGGTGATCTCTTGTATCATACTCTAGGTTATTCTAAGCTTTATCAACAATTTCCCCATTGAATGGTGGAGGTTGTTGAAAATCTGATTTAATTTAATGCAAGATTGAGTTTTATATTTCTTGAAATATCTTTTCCAATTGAATATTTGCCACACTAGATCAATTATCATGTGGCCAAGTAATCTATTCCATTCTTTCAATAAGTTCATCTATGTCTTTTCTTTAGTCTTGAGGTAATATTGCAATATTTAGATTAATGTATAACAACAATATTTGTTAATAATTGTAAAGCAAATTTCTGTATGTGAATTTCAGAGTTCTAGTATTTTGTATTCTTGCCTAATACTCTACAGTATTCTAAATATACTAATTCTCCTCATCAGTACTTCACCTTTTGAATATTCCAAACTGTATAGACCAAATGGCTACTTATTGCTGAATGTGCTGTTTTTGTCTACTGGAAGGGTGCAAATATCTTTGTTCAGAGTGCTCAACATATTGGTTGTTTTGATGGTCTAAGAAATACTCATTGTATTTGAGTATAAATAGTATAAATAATGGAAACCAATGATAGAGTAGCAAAAATAGGTCTTCTAAGTGACAAATGGTAAATTTAACATTATGTATAACATGCTTTTCAAAAGTAAAAGCAAATGAAAAACAGTTTCTAGGAATTAGTCTTCTATCAATACGTAGAAGTTAGACTGTATACACTTTGTGAATCAAAGCCAACTTTGAAATGTAAAACATTATATCTAAACTATGTGAAAGAGCCACAGAATAAATGCAGCACAGAAACTTAGATAGAATGGTGCAATTATCTAAAACTACTACAATTTGGTTGGTATTTGTGATATTATAAGAGTTGCATGTTAAGAAAATATATTTTTACTATATTAACAACTATATAACTTGCTCATGGTGATGTTGATAATACTATATAATCCTTATACAGTATTGTCTTTCAATTTAAGTCAGTATCACAGCAATATATACCATAATATATAATGTACATGACATTGTCGTTTTTGATGAAATTCATATTAAACAAATCTGTAGGTCAATAGATTATATTATCTACCTCTTTCTCTCAGATCGACAGCTGAGCACTTCTGATCATCTGTCACTCTATACAGTGTACTGAAGCAATTTCCTATGCTACTAACTTGCATTAAGTATTATTTAAAGTTTCAGATTATCTAGCTATATTTCAGTTCCACATTGGAAAGCATTCTTTGAACTGGACCTGGAACCAGTCTAAATCCTAACTGAATGCTATCTCCAGTTCCGAATCAAGGACTACACTAATCAACAACTGGAAAATACGATATTTAATCAAAGTTGCTGTACAATCTGAACAGGTTGAATTGCCTGATATATCCAAATTTTCTACTAGGTCGATATCCTATCAATCTGTATTGACTCGATAGACTACCGTATGGGAAGTATCTGAAATAACTAATTTATTTTACAACAATTTAGCTGAGTATTGTAGAAATACTTTTGTCATATAATTTTAAATCATTCTCCATGGCCATTCACATAATATCCTCATACATCAGTATTTAGGAATCAGAACTTGCAATAAAGGTCTTCCAAATAATGTTTGTCAAAAATTGAGGCATAAGTAATTCGATATGTTCTGCATTTCCTGTCTGAAATCTGGTAATACTCTATTCAAACTGTGTCAGATATACATTCAACTAGTTACTATAACAAACTGATTAGTTGATTAAGGCAGGAAATACACAATGTAAGTTATTGACAATTATCTTGATCAGGCTATAAATGAGATACCATTTGCCACATGTATTGATACTCCGCTGGTGTTGACTGAAATAGGGAATAGTAAATCTTCAGCATGGAAAAGTCAATACAAACACTACAACACTCGACTATGCAGTACCATCGAATACACTCATCATACTCTGTATGAAGCATATTTTTTTCAATGTATTGTCACTCCTTTGGTACTGACTGTGCAGTTTTTAATTTTCATTGTACTATCCTGATTTCTCAACAAAGATTGACATTATTAAATATCAAGTAGAATAATCAACTGCAATCTTGCTGGGAATAATTGGCATATTCCAAGCTGCATTCACACCTTATTGGAGGTCACTTTAATATAGTACATGAATATGTAAAATGGCTATTTATGAATAAAAGCTGGCAAAAGAAGGTATAAATTATACTATATTGTAGCAATCTAACTGTGAACAATATTTATCTTCACCCAAGCATGGGTATTCCATTGATGTATACTTAATATAGATATCAAATCTGCCACAATAATGCAAATCCCACATGTTTGATACAGTATTACTTTATATAGCAAACAGTAATATACATTTAGTTTTGAATATTTATAAAGCAAAATATTTAACTTCAACTCTCTGGTTTACAATAATATATAAATAAAATATACCTTCATGTGGTAGGATATATAATTCAGCATCGTTTTGTGACAGTGGAAGTGAAATTGTAATCATGTTTTTGCTTATATGATACTGGTTAAAGAAGATATACATATATACAAAGTAAGAAATAAACGTACCTGCATTACTCTTATTGGCAACTTTTTGTCCACTCCTGATTCTCTATATCTTCTATCAGTGCTTCCACTTCCTCCTCCCCTTCCTGCAGCGCTTTCTTTGAATTATCAACATTTTTCTGTTTACTATCAGTAAGTAAATAACTGGTAAAATTATTAACTGGCAGCTCTGGTATACAATGCAGTATGGCAGAAGTACTCACGAAGATTAATACGGTTGACGTATGATGTGATCTCATCACAGGTGGCAGTGTAGTACCATTATCCATTCAGTTGTAGTGGATTTTGCATGTTGCAAAGTTCTGAATAATAATATTTTGATATTAGAGATAGCATAGAAGATGATATTGATTTGTTGTGCTTGAATTCTTTCCAATCCCAGCATGATTGGTTTTATTGATATCTATTTTCCAATGAAATTTCAGGTCTGCTTAATGCTTCAGAAGTAACTGATTTATAATCTAATTTGTATATTCAATTCTGCTCAAAGATATAGTATTTTATATATTAACAACTGTATTCAATGTAATACACATTTCTAATTGTGTTAGGTATCCTTAATCACATTTTACAGGTAATATTCCCAATCTGGCACATGTCTATTAGAAGTTAATTGTTACTATAGAACTTTCGACATCATCATTATCACAATTAAAGTGTTTTTCATATCATCCTGTGTTTCTGTAATGCATATTTTTGAGAGTTGTGGTAGCAAATTATTCTGAAACTGTTCAGGCAAAATATCAACCAAATGATAATGCAAACATAATGTCGACAAAACTGGTTTTGAAGTGGTGAAAGCTAATAGGCATGAAGCACTTTCTTGTATTTGGTCCAAAATGCACTATGTGGGTAGGCTTAACACAGTATCGGATCTCCAAAATAAGCGGATGGAGACGTGAGTTGAAGTAGTTGAAGACAGGAAATCAGATACAGCAAGACAGAGTTGTTAATGCAGAATTGGCAATACAGCGAGATTAGAATACTGAAATGCAGCAGATAACAGATTCTATATCAAAAATAATATTTGAGACAGTAGTCAAAGGAATTGGTAATAATGTATAGAGTACAAGTACTTTCACGGAAGAGGAAGATACTAACATGACAAATGAAAATGGCATGTCAGAGGAAGAATTGCAAAATATCAATAATGCTCTCTGACTGATGGACAACATAGTAGAATTGATCACAAAATAGATACTAAGGCTTCAAATTAAATTCACATAGTGAGAGGGCTTGGCAATACTTACCTTGACAGATACAGTAAGCTACTTGAATACTGATGATAAGATATACAATATGGTTAACTTAATGATTCCAACAGTCATTGATTACACAATACTGCACATTTCTTTTCGTGTTATAACTTATACCAAGTTTGTAAAAGTGTGTAATGGGATAATAGTAAAAGAACAATCACCACCGGCAAAACTGAAGGGCCATCAGTGAGATCCCAGTGAAATGAAGTTGTAAGCACCTGCATAAGCTTCTATAATGACTAAACAAATACTAAACAACATACATCAGCAAAAAATAATTCCGTCCGGGTGGGATGGCTCCGTCAGAATGGACGCGGTCCATCTGAGACATCAGAGACATCCCGGTGGCGGCTTACTCAGCACCCGGCGTCAAAACCATGCTTTGCATTGCATATTGCCCTCCCATTGCAGTTTCACCGTTTCTTCTCGCTCTGTCAGTCTCCTATTTTGAATAAACAGTCTGGCATTGAATGCCAACTGTGACCATACGTATGAATGGGTTCATTGGGCCTGCGCTTGCATCGTGATTACAATGTGATGGGTGACGCTGCAAAAACCTTTCCTCACATTCCTTCTGCCTGCGCGCAAAATGCAATTTTCTCTTGACTAATAATACATATCATTCCAAGTTGCCAGATCTATGTGGCTATTGACAATCCATCGCTGGTTGCGTCCTTCTCCTAAGTTACTACTAGTAGCTATCTCTGAAATTACGTGCGCGCAGCCGATGATGTTTCCCAAGCTGAAAGCTCGCAAAGCAACTGTGGCTGGTGCTTTTCTCACTTGTACAAATTCTGAGACGGGATCCAAGTTACCCGAGTTTTCAGGTATTGTGGTGAGCGCCAGGGCTAACCAGTACTCAATGTAAGTTCCATCCTCATTCAGGAGCTTGATTTTGAATAGTCGTTGCAGTTGCCACGGGAGACGTCGATTCAGCGCACCATAACATCTCTCTGGGCGTTGCTTTACCCACACCCAGGTGTTCTGTCGGTCCCATCCGCGCCAGCTCTGGCTTCCTGTGCATTGACAAATCTGAGATAAGCGTTCACCTTCTAAACCCTCAACTGGAACCTAAATACGATCGTCAATACAGAGCTCCATTGCGTGCAGTTGTTCATGGGATAGATATGGGTTGTCACGACTCGTATGTTTGAGAAACTCCCCTGTGCCGTTGTATATTGTCACGCGGCGCATTGCGTCTTGCGTATTGTCGAGTAATGCTTGGAAGTCTTTGATCATATTGTCAGGATGCTTTTCATCATGGCGGTTATGGGGTCCCATGAACTTGGGCTTCGCATATGACTGGGAGCTCAGGGGGGCAGCCAGATCAGTGCCGGAAGGGAGGACATTGCAGGTGGCAGCGCTGTTTCCTGGATGCTGAGCGAGGGCTTCGAGATTGATCACTCTAATTTGGAAGCCGAGGATGCGACGCTGAAGGGTGATTACTTGCGGCAGGTAGTCGAGATTGTGATTGGAGGCATTCCAACCATCCTTGAGATTCGTTTTATGTACTTGTTCATGTCTCTTGGCAGAATACTGTTGCCAGGCTCCGTATCGACAAATCTGTTCGACCCAGTGAGACATCAAGCGGACATTCGGAAAGTTGAACTCGGCACCTGACTCCTTGGTAACAACGATCTCGTGGCTGATATAATCCCGCCAGGCGTTCATTCCGTGCCGCTTCTTGGATGGTTTCCAAGTTTCAGCATTTGTTTCCCGGTCTACCTTTCCCATCTTCACGAGATCCGTTTTCACGGCACTGGCTTTGGCCCTCGCATCATTGCCAGCTCACCTGAGTAAGAAAACATCTTTGAAGGCGTGAAAACGACACAAGGTGTCTTCCATGTAGCTCAATGTTGCATCATTGTGAGATTTATATCGAGCATACATGTATAATTCTAACAATTCCCATGTGCACTCAATTGCGCAACTGAATATGGGACGCTGAGCGGGGCTTTCTCGTCGTAGAGAGTGGGTTACAACTCCAAGCAGGTACCAGCTCATTTCCTTCATCTCCTTCCTATTCCATTGAGAAACTTCCTCATATGACTGATTTTTTGGTGTGAGGTCGTGGTAAGCAGGCACGGATAACCATATTGCATTGTACTTGTCAAGCCGTTTGTGCGTCTTCATGAAGTGGAAAATCCACTTCTGGAGGTGACCAAGCATGCCAATCCGCATTGTATAGAGGAGGTGGGGCTTTGGGAGGTCGCTCAAGATACAGGAAATATGTCGAAACATGTTGAATCCTCGGTGAACATGGCGCCACGAGAGTTCAGCATCGGCTGCCATGGTGTTGGCATCGCTTAGCGTTCGATATATGTTGTGATCCCGCTGGGGGTGTTGCTTGTCAGTAGGGACATATTCTCCAAGGTCGTTCTTTGGACACTCACACCAAAAACAGACATGTCGCTCAAGATGATGTAGGTTGCGATACTCAGGGCAATCTGCAAGCCATGCTGCTAAAACCGGTTTGCAACGACTGAAGTTGCCATCTGATCAGAGAACATTGTGATAGCCGCTGTCGGCTCAGGGATTCTGTTTTGAAGTCAGAGGGTGGAGTAACTGCCGGAGTACCGCGCTCATCACCTCTCAGTTTGTTTGCCGCTGCTCATCTAGCCGCTTCTGAGGAATTCTGCGGTTCGTGATCGGGATCGGCAGGAGAGCGACCATTACGACGCTTTGCGTTGAGGTCATCTGGCGGAGCTTCGACAGCAGATTGCCCATTGTCATATATACAGGCTGCTCTTTCTTGTTGCGAGCAAAATTTGAGCGATGCGTGCTGTCGGACAGGAAGATCAAGGGAACAACTGTATCCCCCAATCTGAGGGTCGACTTGACGTCGGTTAGCACGTCATCATACAAGGGTATCTCTCCTTACCTGTGTCTGCCACCACCAGTCCGCAGTGTGCATTTCTCTATAGAGGTGTCTCGGTGGCCTATCGCTGTTAAAGCAATGCTGAGGGGCGTACAGACGATGCTCGGGGTACACTGGCTGCCACATCAACCATCTCATGCTTTTCATGATGTCTCGACTCCAGTATTCAATAGGGCGTTGGTGATTGTCATCACATTTCATCACCTCGAGAGTGTGTAGTTCCCACTCCCTGAGAGCCAGATCATCTGGCATGCTAGCCATTAGCTTTTGAATGCCATCCCCATTTTTGAAGCTTGGGAAATGCAGAGCGGTGGTTTCTTCCTTCAGCACATTGTTATAGTACATCTTCATGCCCTTCTTCTTGATCACACACTGAGTATAATTGTACTCTTCAGGCATCGCAAACAGGTAGTAGGGATTGTTTTGTAGGTTTGTCTCAAGGAAACGCTGAGCATCGGGTTCCCATGGCTCAGCAATGTGATCGCTCAGCAGAGCACCGGTGCCGGGGTATGTTGCCGTCCACAGAAGAGGTTGTGGCAGTGGTTGAGACTCCGAGTCTGGGATGTTTTCAACCTGTTCGAGGTAGGGAAACCCGTCCAAGTCTTCAACTGAATCTTTGTTGGCATTGAATTCGGGACGCTGAGCGGGTTCAAGGCGTCGGGGCGCGCTGCAAACAGTCATACTCTTCCGGCGTGCAACAAGAAGGTGTTCAGGATGGTGGAATTTGATATATTTAAGTCGCCAGCTGTCTAAAGTGAACTTCTTTCGGCGTGAATATTTGGGGTAACAGAAATGGGCCTCTTCTGGCATTGTCGACAACATGCGAGGAGTGGAGTATTCACTGTAGAACGGGACCAAAGTTAGTGCTGGGCCTGAGCAGTCTGGTGTGGGTATAAACCCACAATACTTGAGAGATTTATTGAGCCTCAACACCATCACAAGGAGGTTCCTTACACGGCAGGAGTTGCAAAAACACTGCATGCGCAATGTCGCATACTACTATGAATAAATACAAAATATACCCTGAGCAATCAAAAAACCTCGCGACGTGTGTAATAATCAATGCCTGAGATACATAGATTAGAACAAAGGAAACAGAAAAGCCCACAACCCTAACCCAAACAAACAAAACACCTCCACACAAGCCTCAATCAATGCCTGAGATGAATAGATGACAGCAAAGGACACTCAGAAGAGAAGAACACGACCCTGACCCGAACACAGGCCTCCTCTGCAACGCGAGGACTGGGTCACCTCTCGCCTACCAAGCCATCCTGGAGCGCCTCATGCAGAGGGACATCGGTGAGCGGGACATCCGGAAGAGGGAGATCCGGGAGAGGGACATCCGGGAGAGGGCTGTCAGGGAGTCTGTCGCCACAAGCAGATTCGCTGAGTAGCTGCTACTCCACATCGACAACCGAGGTGTTTCCCGCTGCCTCTGCTTCTCGCAGAGTTGGCGCCGCTGGGCGAGGTTTTTGCGGCGTCAAAAGCCGCACAATCTCCAGCCCACTGAGGGTATGAGTCCCCAGAGTTTGTGGTCATAGGCGAGGCTCCAGGGTTTGTGGCCGTGGGGCAGGTGCCAGAGGTTGTGGCCATGGGGTATGCTTGCGCATCTCCTGGCCTTGCTCAGGTAGCACCATTGGCTGATGGTCTACCATGGAATCAGCATCGTCAGCCGATGTATTTACCATCTCTCCCTGGCCAATCGTCTAACGTACTTTGCCATAATCCTCATCCTCATCCTCATCCACCTCCTCATCCTCATCCACCTACTCTTCCTCCATCTCATCTTCCTCCTCTTCATCTTCCTCATCTTCACCGTCCCTTTCCATATCCACATCACCGTCTAAATCAACGCTGTCTGGTGCGTCCACATCATCTTCCAGCGCAAATCCACATCAGAATCATGTTCTGAGTCATATTCACCGTCCGACTGAGTAGAGTTAGTATCATCATCTGAGGAAATTGACACAGCCGGCGATGCTTCGGGCTCTGAATATACCCGCTCTAGTTAGCCCTCCGTGTTCAAGTCTGCCTCTCACACCTCCTTCTGCAACTGCAAAGCAACGGCACGAGAGATATCATCTCCCCCTGGGGTTTGTTTGACAATACCTTTCCCTTTACTGTTTCCCTGCCCCTTCCGCTTCCCTTTCCCCTTCCCATTCTCAGTCGCCTTCCCTTTCCCCTTCCCATCCATTGTTCCCTTCCCTTCCCCAGTCTCTTTCTCACCGCCCTGGGTGTCCTCCTCACCCTTGCCATCATCATTGTCATTGCCATTGCCAGGACGGCGCCTTCCACCGCTCGGCGCTCCGGAATCCGCGCAGTTCACATCAGCATCATCCTCATCGATTATCTCATCCCAATTCAGTGGTGTAATGCCCAGGAAGTCACCTGGTTCGTACTGACAGCAGCTTGGCTGCTCAATCTTAGCCCTGGGATCATCACAAGCGTACCAAGAGGAACGCTCAACGGTGCGTTTAACCTTCCCCAAACTGGTTGTCTCGAGATTGGAGCAATCGACTTGATCTCCGACAGCACGGAGGTTGTCCCACCTTCAATTGGTCATTTGGTCATGGGTTTTGTCAAACATTTGTCCCATATATGAGCGGAAGGCAGCCCACCACTCCCGAAAAGGCGAACTCCTGCTCCTGCAGTGCAGCCACAACAGCTGCAATTGTGAACAGTGGTGAGTTGTGACAGGATCAAGAAAGAATATATCATAGAAGAGGTCCCATGCCCTCTCGTCCATAACGCCACAAACATATTATATCCGTATGAGTCCACGGATGTATTCGATGATGAATTCCATTATACGGTCGTGATCCAACAACAGCTGTGAATTTCTAACCAATGTCGGCATGTTTGCCCTAGCTTTCCCCTTCCCTTCGCTGCTGCCCTTTGGAGCCATCACAGTGAGTTGAAAATCAATCTACATCCGAAATGTTAGCATTACGATACAGTTGCATGTGGTGGAAGGAAGCCCAGAGGGAAAGTACAAAGTTGTGTAGGTTATCGGGTGTGTTTTGGAACGAGAGGTGTTGTTTTGTGCAAGTCACGTGATGTTGAGATCAGGATACTGTTGGTGTGTATACTATGGGAGGGAAAGAGAATGGAGGTGTAGGCGAGAAGATGGGATATATATGGTCGAGTTCCGGCGATTACTTGGTTCAACATTTGGGTTTGGTTGGTTCATGAACACAAAACGGCCCAGCCATCATTTTGCAGAACCACCAGCCACCTCATGTATGACAAGCCTTGAGATGAGATTTAGTACTCACGGAGCAGACAGTCAACGACGCCGGGCATTGCATTTGCATCCCACATCATTTTAACCGCTCAGACCTCGTGCATCTCGGAGCAAACTGAGTCGTTCCCAGGTTGTCCCAACTTTACAACCATCCAGCATGGCTACCAATGTCTAGCAGTGAAAAAAGCACATGCAACTGATGTCATAGGATAGAGAATACGTCATTGTTCTCTCTGCGATGCTTTTAGCTCTGCCAATGGGGGATTTCCACCGGGAAGCTGAAGATATACACAATTGATGGTTCATAGTATTGTGCCAAGAATGAGTGCAATACGATGAGAATCACGCAAAGAAGGCATAAACACCCTTCAAGTGGTGCAAATAGTCCGTCAGACGTTGCTGTAACAGTGAATATCAATGCTGAGTTTAATCTCAGTATAATCTGTCAGCAGTTAACCCCATAATTGAATGCTTTTCAAGGGATCTCGTCCCTGAGTATTGTCACTGTTTAGAGTCTGGTGCCGTCTACACTGCGTCTCCCTTTTTGTCAAATCCCTCCATGGTCTCTCAAAGAGGAGTCCCCCTTGCCTGCCGTTCCATATGCATGAAGACGAAATTATTCCTAAAGTCTTAACGTCAAACATCCATATTGGATGATGCCTTCCCTAATCCCTCACCCTATCACGTCTCTAGTCGTACGAGATGTTTGAAGTCTTGCTAATCGTCAGAATCAACAAAAGCGTGGGCCTTCGGGCAATTTTCAACTTCCCCCTGCTGAGAGACACGTTTCCGTACCGGCTGGCAAGAGGGATTCCTCTCAAGCAGGGAGTTCCATAGCCTCTACAATGCAAGGTCAGAACTCCACCCGCCCATCTTCGGTGAACAATTCTCCTATCGCAGATATCACCCTGTCCGCTATACAGCAACTGTCAATAATTACTCCAACCACCACATCGGTTTCAAGCAGTCGTAACACGCCAGCACCCAGCGGACACTCACAGACAGACTCAACGCGTCGCATTGTATCCGGCCCCGCATCTGGCATTGCTCGCACTCCCACTCCTCTCAGCTGTCTCGAAAACCTGCCTACCCCCAACCATAATCCAGAAGCCCGCTCGATCATTTCAAATCCATTGCAACCGTGAGCTACAGAAAGGAATCAGAGACAGAGGCAGTGGTAATTGCAAACGCAGGCGGTGTCAACTCCTTAATCAGTGGTCTCTGGCGGTCTCAGCATCCATCGATTTGGTCACTCCAACATGACACGTCTTCCATTATCAACGGACAGACTCCTGGAGCTCTACATGCGGAACAGACGGCCGTTTATGAGTGGAAGCAACTTGGAGATGGTGAGTTATGCAACCCAACACGTTGCAAAAGCAGTAGCTGAAGCCCCACACTGGTATACAATAGAGACGTACTGGAACACAACTATGCAGCAAAACAACATTAGGTCGATGGCATTTGAGGCATGCACACAGGAGATCTTGACAGAGGAATGCTGAATCAACTGCCCATGTGGGATATTACACACTCAAACCGGTACCAGGTTTGCGCACATGTCGATAAGGTTAAATCCGATTTTATTCAATCAGCAAGGGACAATATAGCGGAGGTATATGATCTCCAACGCTTTGAATCCGATCCAGAGCCTTTGGAATTCATCGATTCCATTCTGGCAGACAATAAGTATCTTATTCCTGTAGCAGAGTGTGTGGAAGGGGGTGTACGTGATCCAAATCCAACGCAGAGAGTGTCGAAAGCCGGAAACAACTGGCCAGCGTCCACTGTATCTCCTGGCAGAAGCAATCCTGCGGTGTGTCTATATCAAATTTTATCATCGGGCGAATAACCACGGTAAGTATGCTGATGGATTTTATAATCCCATGATTGACGACAAGGAGGGTCACATACCCTCGCCAATGATCATGTTTACCTGCACCGCATTGCACCATGCTCTCCTTGAGTGGCAAAAGAACACACATGTTCATCCAAAACCTTCCAAGTCACAGCTGAAAGCAGACACACCTAAAAGCTCGAACTACTTCAATTACAAGAATGACAGTGGTAAGAATGCATCCTGCTGCGCTGCAACGGCTTGCAAGTTGTTAACCTTGCCAGGCATTGCAGACACATATGCATTCTTGATGAATACCTTGAACACACTACCGGAGAGCTACCAACAGAGGGTGTAAAACAACACTCTTGCTACAGTCAAGCGTCAGATCCAACAGGCGGAGAACCCAACGCCTGCCGTGGTGATCAGCGTGGAAGCAGCGCGTGTTGAATGCTATTCTTCTTAATTATTTAACCTCCAAAATAGCGCTTAAGGAGCCTAAGATCGAAAGCACTGACCCAAACATCCCAATATACAACGATCGCATGGATGACAAACTTCATTTTGGGATCGCAGGGGGCAGCGGGGATTTCAAACATGAAGGTGTTGAAAGCAACGTGCGCGGTGCCGTCCCAACCGCCAACAGGTCATGATGGCCTGTGAACAAACTCGAGACGTTCGACCAGGGAACCAATGTTGTCGACGGGTATGAGGGCGAGGATGGCAACGATGGGTATGGGGATGAGGAGGAAGAAGCATCGCAAGCCGATGATGAATCAACGCGTAATGTGGAGGACTGAGGGCATAGTAGGTTTGACCGGGGAACCAGTTTGTTGACTGGTATGAGTGCGAGGATGGCGACGATGCGGATGTGCGTGAGGCGGGAGAAGCATCGCAAGCCGATGACGGATCAACGCAGAATGTGAAAGACTCAGGGCATTGTACTAGAGAGTGCGAAGATTAGACTGTATATTTCAGACCTGTAAAATACGGTAATGGCGAAGCAAATGCAACGCCAAGTGATGTATCTGAAGCGAAGACTGTATCGCAATAATTGACACAATCTCAACGCTAAACATAACTGGGGCAAGTGCGGCATCCGATATATAGCAATTCCAGAGAGGCAAAATGTCTCTATCAGCCGAACAAAGGCATGAACATTGCCAGGTGTTGAGTAAACGGCTAAAGCATAACTGCAGCCCCTGCGAAGAGTGTAACACAAGTGTCATTCTGACGGTGCATATACCAGGCGCAAAGTGCAGGAGGTAAGTATGCAACGGGAAGCATGTAATTCTCTGTCAGAGGTTACGAGATTCCGTCAGAGCCGTCAAAGCCTTGCGGAACATCGAGGTATTTTAGACGGACACTAGCATTGTTGTTGATGTATCACTGTCTAGTGAATGATTTTATTTTAGACAAATCAAATGAATCTTCAATGGTTAATCAGGATGAAGTTTTCAGATCCTGAGAAAGTGGTACCATTAGTATACAGATTTCTGGTAAACCAGATAGCTGGATAGGAATTTGTGCATTTGTCTGAGTTGAAATAGTAGTTGTGCAACTAGTTTCATACATAACAGCTTATTGCATATTCAGTAGCTTTATGTGTAAAATCAGTAGTGTTTGCTATGTATGTACAGAATTTGTATAGCTCAGAAGAGTGTCATGCTTGTCTGATTCTGTGGCCCAATACTGGTACAAGAGTTTATATAGATATCTGACAAAGATATGTGAAACAGAAATATTTATACCATACGCATTGTACCAGTAAAAGTAAACATCTGAGAGTATATTTCTTGTCCAAGCTGCAATCTGTACTATGAAAGCTACATACTTATATGCAACAACTGCAGCATATTATTTAAGCCAATATCAAGTGGTAAAATCATCAGCATACAGCCTCTCTGTGTAGAGGTAATTTCAAAACATTGTGTAGTGTTTTACATATTGTTTGGAGAATACACAAAATTTGAAATGGGTTCTAAATTGAGTAAAAGCAAAACCATAATGTATCTGCCATATAAAGCCATCTGGAATTAAAGAAATATCACTATCTTAAGTTTGAAAATATTGGTTAGAGTAATATATGAGTCCAAAAATTAAATAATAATTATAGGAGTTCAAATCTATTCTAACTACTCTAATAACAATTATTTCACTTCTCTTCATAAATTTGCCTATGTTAAGTGTGTGCAGATTATGAATACCCAATGGGATAGAGATTTTGAAGCAAACAGAGTAAAGTTAAATCAATACTATTTATATACCATATTTCAATTGAAACAAAAAATAAACATTATTAAATTAGTTGAATACAGTTTTCCAATCTCACTATTAACAAAGTATGAATACTTTTGGTATTGAATTTGTATCGACTACTAGATATTGCCACCAATTTGCAATAAATACAACATGCTCTCCACAATTATGTGTGAAATTCAATTGTAACAGCTTTACTAGGTGGGTATTAACTGGGTGTCAACAGTTGATTGCAATAGAACTATATCTATAGCCATAAAGGTATATTGAATAATAGGAAGAAGATTATATACCAAGAATTTTTAACTTGATTCACATTGAAAATCTGCAATCTTGCATGTGATGATAAGTATTTGGAAACATTCAATCAGATTCTGCATAAGTAACTCACCTACAGAATGTTTGCAGTATAGGCTGATTGTTTATTGTTAATATTGCCAGCTACTATTGGCCTCTCAGCATGGTGTATTAATAATCTGGCAGATTGATGTCAGCAATAATGGTACATTGATGCTGATCATTATGAGAAATATATCCACCAAAGTGGTACTACTGTGGTATATAATAAGTAGTCAGTATGGGTATCCTGTATAGACTGTTTGGCATCGTGTATTAACAGAATAACGCAGTAATATAAACATCAGTAGAGTGTAAATCTCACTATGTTTATGAGACTTGCCAGTTGAGGGTTCATTGGGTTGTTCTTTGGCTAATAGACAAGAGTACCAACCTCTATCAAAATATCATTGTGGAATCTAGACAATACGGCATATCAAAGAGACTAACCACAAAGTATTAACGCATGTCTATACAAGCATATTCATAACAAAGCAATCACTACAATTGTGTATTTTACTCAATCACTATTCTCCACTAATATCAACAAGTGTAACATTGTGGTTTGAGTTTCCATAGAGTATGTTGGAAAATTATCTGAATACATGTTTAACTGTATTCACCAATAGTTAGCAAGTAGTTTGTCTAAAAGTTATGAATAATGTAGTGTCGTATAATTATGATATAATATATGTATAGTATTATTGACCAAGTGCTAATCCCTTTCTTTGTAGGTAATATACCAAGAGGGGAGTTACTATATCTATCAATATTCGAGATTTTCTAATTTCAGTTTGTACTAACTAATCAGTTCAATACATGTACAACGTCTCATAAATATAGTGATTTTTACTAAGTATTGTTAATTAGCTGCCTGAGAAATGTATATATGAAGAAGTTATTGTGTTGGTCCCAAATCAATAGTCTATTGTATTATATATTACCAACTGGTCAAAATGCAATACAGTATATCTAAGTAAGTATTAACTGAGTATCGGCTTTTATTGCCTGTTTTATTCCTCCTGGAAGGAATTGCTATATTGCTTTATTTATAATACTCTATAATACCAGACCTTGTATAAAAATCACCATTGTTACTTTAAAATATGGCATATTCAGGTGAATATTAGCTGAGTATTGATACTTTCTTGCAGTGGAAATATATTGGCTACAAAATTGTTATATATTATAATGAATATAGTATCTTGACTTGATGAATTTCCAAACTGGATTGAATAACACTAAGATAAGCTGTCACAGATGCTTATTAAAATTAAAGCCAATCACAATAAAATAGACATTTTGCAGGAACTGTATATGCAATGACCATTCATATTGAGACAGCTATAATTATAAAGCGATATTAGCTTATACATCAACTTTCAATTGATTATTAAACTTTCTTGAAATATTATTCCCCATGATTGTCTATTCTGCCAACAAGAATTAACACTTTCTTAGTTATTTAACTATTGAAATTATGCAAATAAAATTGAACAAGAGGTTAATTTACATTATCATATCGATTGAATCCTCAAATATTTAGAAGAGCTAATAGATTATACCCCATGTATAGATATTTCAAATGGTATACAATCAAGAACAATAATTTCAGTAGTACTTTGCATATTGTTTCAACTGCAGGCTTCTCTCATGTATGCTTCTGGATCTGAAATCTATGCAATGGAACATATCCACCTCATGAGATGATAGATAATAAAATTGAATAAACTGGCTAAACAGAAGTTAATATTATTGGTATATATAGTTGACTATTATTAATTTCTAGCTATCTTCAAATACATAGACATCTAATTACTCATAATTGTCAGCCAATCACATTGATACCACAATTTATGATGTATACAATATTGTACTATTACTTATAGCATACTGAGTATGACAAATTTGCTGATACTCAGTTCTCAATGTGTATGTTTCACTACAAATATGTAGAATTGTGATTTTGTATAAAGATTTATATCTGTACCCATTGTTTGAAATATTATAAACAATTGTTGGTTTCTGCTGTTGTTATACACAAGGGCTGTAAATATATGTTTTCTTTGAATGGTACAGTTTATCATATCTGTCCAAACCAATACAACTGCATAATTGACTCAATTTACATGCAGATACATACTACAAAAAAATGGGTTAATTAATGAATGGATAGATATTAACATATAAATTGGCAATGACATATATCATATGTTTAGTATATATGTGATGTTTGGTTGGGCTTGAAACTTTAGCTTAAATTTAATAGGGTCTTTGACTTAAATAATACATCTAATTAACATAGAAAACAATATATGAATCAATGGTAATCATATTGAAGTAAAGTTGACTTACCATTTGCAAGAAATTCTTGAATATTTTAATTATAATAATAGTCAGCTACTTGAGATCTCAACTACTTACATATTATCCAACTCCTCTATTACTATGAAGCTCTTATTAAATTATCAATTCTTGGAAATAGAGTGGATAATACTGTCCAAATACAAATAATAAATATTTATCTATCATTATGGACAGTTATATTCAGCTTAGATAGTGAATATATAACAGAATGGGAAGAAGTATAAGAACATGATGAGTAATGTAAAGAAGATGGAAATCATCATATAGGACAGACTCAGATATGCTACTGATTACATTATACTTCCATTGTAAAGGTATATATCATAAAATCAGGTTATGTAAATATTGTTACAAAGGTATATTCATTATGATGACAAGTATACTTTAAACTACCATTCCACGTAGCAGTGAATATTGACAGACTATAATAGTCCTAATTTCCAGTGTTACAATGTCTTGATTGCCTACAAACATTTGAAAGTGTGAAATGCAGTATGGGCTTTGGTTCAGTTGAACAACATAATGATGTTTAACTCTAGAATTACTCTAAAAGATCTATAGAGTAAAAGATTTGATTCATAAGTATTTGAACATCCCATATTATGACAAATTTTAGTATCTTAAATGTAACTGAGAGTTCATACAAGTGTGTTAACTAACAATTTCAGTACTCAAACTAATATGATAATGGATAGATTCAATATTAAATAGATACTCTATTACATTGCACTGACCCATGATAGATTTAAATGGAATCTGCGATTGTATATATAGCAGTATATACTGTAGATATTTGTGATAATGAAAACTGAATATAATAATACCTATTGAATTTTGAACTTTGCTTACCTAAAGTTGTAGACATACTCTGCCAAATTCATAATACTGATAAACCTACAACTCATTGCAGTGTCAAACATAATCCATGGTAGAATGATAAATACATTTAGAAAGTAGAAGAAGTTAATTGGATTTGGTTCTAACAGTGAGAGATTCAATCCTGCCAAGAACAAGGCTGCTGTCAAGCAGTATGTCAAATATATAAACCATGGTAGACATCAATTTGTATGTTGCGATCAGTTGAAACTGACGTTCAATATCAGTTGGTCCCGTTTCTCATCAGCTTTCGGGCTAGATTGGGGTAGATATGTAGTTTAAAATTTGTATATTTGGAATGACTATTCGACCTAACTAAAAAGGCTCGAATATATTCAAAGATAACATATTGGTACAGTATACTGATTGACTAGTTCCAGAGCGCTCTATCGAAAATTACCATTCTATTCACCAATGAAGCGAAAAAATGCCCACTCTAAATCAAGTAACATTCCCAGTAAATCCAATAAAATTCATATATTGTTGGTATATACCATTATTTCTTCATAATATCAACAAGACAATGCATATAGTATACACCATTCTGGCCAATATAGCACAAGATATCATTGGATTTAGTATGAACTGAGTCAAGATTGAGAATTGTATAGATTGGATTGCAATATACACTCTAGGAGGCAGTCAAAACTGAGTAAGCAATATTTTACACTCAGCAGATTGTGACATAGTGTGCAAGATCTTCTGGCAAATATCTGACAGAGATCAATTTCAACAATTTTGCTAATCTCTGAAATAATAAAACCAATATCACAAACATGAGGCTGAAAAAAAAGCATTATAGGTTAGTCAAAGTTTATAAATATAGATTGGTACAATAAGAATACCAATATTTGTAGGCAACTCAATCAGCTTTGGGCAACCAAAACTGGTTAAACACAGCTATATAATAGATTGTGCAACGTGAATAGACATTAAAGGCTATCTGTTGGGGTTTCGGATATAATCTCGGTATATTATTTAAATTGTATGAAACACCTTCACTTGTACCTCTAATTACACTAATTATTCCATTTTTTAGTTGAACTAAAATAGTCAACTTTGGATAGATATATAGGTTAGACAATGATGTTATTAAATGTGAAGAGAATAGTACATAAGATAGTATATCTTACTCTGATGAACAGCATTGAAAAAATGTTGATTTGAATGATTCTAAAAATGAATATAAAGGAGATCCCAATCATATGTCAAATATCGTATCTTGTAGGCATGTTCCATTTATCAAGATCTTCTATAGAAAGCAGTGATAGTGCAATTTTGTATTCCAGATATAGTCACATCTGGATTACAGTAAATGTATACAGTTAAATATGCTATAAGTGAGTTATCTATTATCAATATTAGTGGAATATAAATATTACACAAATACAAAAAATTCATTGAGTAATTTGATTGTGGAGAATTGAAGTTAGAGTAGTATTGATTTTAATATATGAAAGCATATGTAAGAAGTATATGCACAGCCATATTGAAGGAAGTCTATTGATGCTACTTTCTTGGAATAAATTGATTACAACTGTAATGTGATGGAGACATAAGCCCAAACCGATTGTGAAAGTGTTTGGGACTGACTATCAGAGCTGCTTCCATGACTGATGCAACAATAATTGGAGTAACAGATATAGTATACTATATAGTTGATGCACCAGAAATGTTCAAATAATATACCGAGTATGTATGAATTATCCATCATACATTAGCATTGTCAAAATGGAAATAATTAATGTATAATCTTCAGAATTCTCTTGGATAAGTATTGACTACCAATACAGACAATTATGTATCAAAAGTTGAGATATCAGAATGATCCAATCAGACTGTAGGTTTAATATTTCATAGCAGATAACAGCTAATAACTATGCTGTATATATTTGAAGCTTGTTGGAGTAGGCTAATCATTGTTGTTGAAAGCTTGCTAATAGACCGGCTGAGTAACCAGTCTATCCGCTCAGTATATTTAGAATATCCGATATATTTCCTCATACTGCACTGTTAAATACACATGACTCATTATAATGGGTTTGAATAGACTATTATAATACCTGTGCATAAAAAAATATCAGTACTACAGGCTGTAGTGGAAACGATTATCAACGCTTCCTGTTGTATGATATTTCTGGCCGAGATAATCGTCTCTTATTAGTTGTTATCATTACTAGGTACATTATTAGTAGTGAAACGGCTTACTGTATCAAGTATTTGATACCTTATGATCAATCATCCAAATACAATGGCCATGCGAATACTTCTGAAATGGCGGCACATAACCCCCGGCCATGTACTGGCCATTCCCCATGGTCGGCTTTGTAGGGCAGACTTTGAGTGCGGTCCTCACGTGATGTTAGGGTTGAGCGGTGGAGCCGCATTTACTTTACTTCTTGGGTACGTGTCAAATAGATGAATAGACAAGTCAATATACGCATCACCAATTTGGCAGCTGCACCATAAGTCGACGTACGCTTCCCTCTGTGCCAGGATTGGTCCATCAGGCTTGCAACAAGATTTAGATTGCTAGTGATATTCTTACCTATACATCTACATTGACTATTACTTGCATTCACCTTTGCCACTGTATCTTACAATTATCACAGGTATGCCAGTGAGGCCAAACCCTGGCATATGTGCCATCACAACCAGTAACACAACCAAAGCACATCATGACAAAGACAACAAAACCATCAATGACCAATTTCATATGTCCCAGTAGTAAAGAGATAATGCCAAATCATTTAAATAAGATATTACACAGACCAAATAATTCAAACTAGCTTATGTAGTAATAGTGAGTATGCAAAGACTGGGCATGCAGTTGCAGGTACCATTTGAAGAAGTGACAACTTCTAACTCAGCTGTGCAGAAAACCACAATATTTGAAAATAAATTAACTGTTATTGAAATATCTGAAAGTAAATAAAATAATATGCCCTCAACTATTATAAATAACAAATATAATCATCATCTACTTGAATTTAATCAACATTAGTGAAAAACAACCCCAGGAAGATTATTCTGTAGTTAATAGAATTTGAACTTGGATGACAATTTCATTTATTCATACTGTGAAAGAAACAGTGTATTCTCAAGATGAACTCTCCTGTTTTGTTGTATACTTACTTTCAGTTAATATTAAATGCAACAGATCTATTATACCGATTATTTTATTTCAAATTGCCACTAAACGATTTATAAGAAATATACGGAATACCACAGAAAGAATAAACTATAATAGTTATTAGAAACGACTGGAGCTGGTAGATATGTGAGTCGCATTGAAGATTTATCACAAAATTGATAATGACCCAGAAAGGGCTGATGTTGAGAATACAGTCAATATCATTGCCAAGTAGAGTTTATAATCACTGGAGGAATAAACAAAAGAAGTTCAACTTGATATGTACTATAATATCTAGTTAGTGAAAAATGGGTCTATATTTCAAGTATTAGAAAACTACCTCCAATATACCAAAAATACAAAGATAGTATATTTAAAATCTACCACCTGGATGGATTAGATTACAGATACTAAAAAGTTTGAAAATAATGATTTGATTTGTTTTCATATTTAGAGATGTAGATTTAGATACCTAGTTGAAACTATTCTGAGATAGATAGTAGGTATAACACGGAATATGATATAGCATTGTATTCAATTGAGTTGAATTTGAATAATTTTATGATTAAGTAATATAGTAATATACTACTGGCAGTAATGGAGAAATTATAAAGATTTCACCATTAATATCTCACTTTTAATTTACTAAGTCTTACATTACCATGATATATAAGTTCAAAGTAATTTGAATTTTGATTTTCTACAGAATAAATAATTAGCCAAAGTATGTTCAATGAATGTAAATGTAACAGGTGGGGTATGATGTAAGTGATATTGGAACCATTAATGTAAGATGGGGCCAAGGCCAAGAACACAAAACACATATCAAGAAAAACAAGACAAGGCAAGAGTCGAAGGTGTTCAACGTCGTCTGTTTCTTTGCTATTCCAGAGAATGAATCAAGTGAGAAGAAAAAGACCTCCTCCAACAACTAGTGTTAGCGACAGGTCCGGGTAACCTCCCAGCGGTCCGGGTTTGTACTACAAACACGGGTCGGTGTTGCTCTGGACCAGACCAAAAACCTAACGTGCTGCCACTTGGCGGGCCAAACATGGACCCGAACCCCTCAACCTGCTGGTCTTGCAAGGTTTTGATCGACCCATCGGTTTGAATCTCCGGTTCTGTGTTTTGGGTTTTTCTATCGTTTGTCGCATTCAGATATGCTACTGTTAATAGTAAAATGCTGATAATTGTCACATCACTGTCTTTTTTTAATGTATTGGCAGCCTTAATGTTCGCAACAAACAGAGACACTGGCCCTACCCCATCCTGAAAATGAGCGTCGATGGAGCGTCAACAATTATTGCTCATATATCTTGGGTAATCTGCGGGGTGATAGGTTGCAGACAGTCATAAACGAAGTATTGGCCGCCTAAATAAAAAACAGAGCAAGCGAAACTCTCCCTGCCACATCATGACAATGGGCGTCAACTGAGCATCGATCATTGTTGGCCTTGCATCATGGTAAATCACACTGCGATGTGGCTGTGATTGCTTATATACATCATTTTGACTGTGTTGATATGCTAAACGGCTCAAGAATACTAAATGGTTGCTCTGTACATAAAATATATTGTTACTGGCCCGGAGGCTGTCGTGGGAATATCCCATGCTTATCTCCCTATAAACGCTGCAATATCCGTGTGTATGAACACTTGTGAACAAGTGCCACTCATATTACTGAAGATTCAAGACCAAAATCTGGTGATGCTTCATTGACACTCATATTCAAGATGCGCAGGAAGGGTATCGCGATCTGTTTTGCCCAGAAAGATGGCCATTAATTCCTTTATGACTGTCTGCAACCTATCGCCCCTCAGATTACTCTGGATGCAAGACCAGAAATTGTTGACACTCTTTTCACACTCATTTTCAGGATGGGGTAGGGAGTGTGTAGTTATGATTATTGCGTAAAAAGGCGGCCAATACTTATATTATTTATAACCATGAACAAATCAATTGTTAATTACCTGACTTGCAATACCTGAAATTGTTGATGCTCTGTTGACGCTCATTTTGCCTGCTGCGCAGAGGTGTATGTGAATACACATAACCAGATGGCAAATTGTCGATTTGGGAACTTTGAGGTCCCTCATTTTCACCGGGTGACATAGATGTCGTTTTGGGCAGAGGTTGCATCGGTTCTATTGTTGGCTGTCTGTGTCGATCGGGTGGTGGTGCACCCATTCCTGTGGGCAATCAGCAGGTATATGGTGTCTTTGCGGTGCTGTTTTGGCAAGGAAGGCATCCGTCTGTGTGGTTATGATGAAGCATTGCTGGGTGTCTTTCAATTGCAGCCATCACCTTGTACGCCCAGGAAATGGAACTCCGCATTTTGTCTCATCGCAGATTTCCGCGCGAGATTTCTTCATCTGATATTGTGTTTCGTCTATTGCCACTCACAAAAAACCCACCTTTTGGCATTTTTGCCTTATTCAAGGACAGGGGCATGTTGGGCTGTTCTAGCTGTACCCGACCTCCTTGCCTTACCTTAGTAGCAGACATGTTGAAAACCTAAAACAAATATGTTGCTGCTTCTAACAATGAGATTCGGCTATTACCTCAACCATATACACTTCCGTAGCCTCGTCTAAGGTTATCAAAGGCTGTTCCAACCAATATTGGGGATGCTTTCAGGAAATTTGTCAGTGAAAATCCCAGAGCTGATTCTATCATGAAGTTGGATTTCGTGGACTGTGTGAACAAATGCCTTGGTCGGCCATGGAGGGCAGCCATTCATTGGTCACATAACTCACTGCGTATACCCGCTGTACGTTATACTGTTAGTCGATGGCGGTTTACCGCAATATGGATATACCCACATGAAATTGCATGCTGAGTGTAATTCTCGCTGCTTCTGGTCTTATGGATGGGATTTCAATATGCATCAGGGGTCATATTTTCGGAGGCTGCATTGGTAGTGTCGTGGTGGACTAAGTGGAGACTGTGTTGTTGCTGTGTGCCAGAGAGTGAAGCATTGGATGAAGCGCCCGTCAATCAGATCGATTGGGATCTGCTCTCACTTGGCTGAGCTGTGTGTATAGACATGATTGCCTGGTGTCGATTAGGAGAGGAAAATGATAATGAAAAGCAGTGGGAAGTCCTGAGGAATACATAGCTAGCTTCAAGTCAGAATGGAATAAGTAACAGCCAACTTGCACGTTCTACTCATGATGGATCCTGCTGCATGTAGCTGCAAGTCACGGGGGTTTCTCACCATCCCGCGATGTGGAGTAAGTCAGTCCGATGTTGTTTGTTCGTATACAGAGATAAATTGAGGTGTACACCAGCTAAAATCTCACGATTGTCAGATACCAACAGGGAATTCTTTGCGGGAAAGGATGTCTGGAAATATTTGTCTGAAAAAATCTGCAGGAGATTGCTCGAAACTGACACTTACAATGAAGTCATGTTGTAAGGTATGCCTAACCATTCCGATTTTAGTGACAGTCAAAACGCCAATTTTGCTGTGTTCAAGTTGGTCAAACAGACTAAGCTTGACATCAAAGACGCAGCTTGTCTCCTTATCGTCCATGTGTTGCAACATCAAACATCTCGCCCAACACAAAAGTCAACACAAACTACAATGGGCAATGCTCCGATACAGAACCTTTGGCCACTCCCTCCGGGCAATGATGGCTAATCGGCAATGTGTTAGGCATGACGACGTCATCATGCAAATGCAGGAAAGAGTGGCTTGCAAGCAGAAAGAGTCCGAGCCCTTGGAGCATTGCGCAGCTTGCAATCCAAACGAAGCTTGCAGCAGAGAAATGACGAGAAATGCACTTTTCAAGCAATGAAGAGAAGGAGAAATGGATTGAGGATTATGTTGAGAGAGAAACCGCTGTGGCAGGAAAGCGAGTTCAAGATGTAGAGACTGCGATTAATCAGAAGCAGGAAGATATGAGGAAAGCTGAAAACGCGGGAATCATGACCAGGGAACCTGAAACGATGTTTCATGAGATGGTGGTTGTTATCAAAGTCAGTCTTAGCAATCTTGCAAGTTTGCTCAATCAGGAGGTTGAGGAAGATGAGGCTGATGAAGTTACAGAGCTGGGCAAGTTGAGCAAAAATGAAGAACCCAGCTGGGTGATGGGCACAATCGCCAAAACGGTACAGCAGTGCATAGAGAGGTGTTTGTAGAGGCAGTTGAAGCTTGACAAAGTGACACAACCGGGATGGGGGGAGACTGCCGACCACTTCTGTGATGGAGAGAAGGATCAGGACACAACCGAATTGTGCGTTCCAGCAGTCTTTAAACCGCGAAAAGTTGATATTGCAGCCTGGCTTGCACCCACATCATTTGGAGCAGTTATAGAAACACTTGTTAGCATCCCCGGAATATTGCAAATGCTGCAAGGGACCTCTCGACCAGGAAGTAGTCACACGAGGCTAGGTGCCGAGAAGGCACAGTAAAACAACGGCATAGCGTGTCTTCTGCCAATGGCTGAGCCCGATTCATCACCTATTCATACAGCGAAGCCTGTTGAACCCATAATCATTTACCCCTACATATTGCCTCCCCAGCTGGTCACCATATAGAAATCAGATTCGGATGAAGAAACTGTGATGAGCCTCTTGTTGCCTGAGGAATAGAGAGACAAATTGCAACTTTTGACATCATATCTCACTGAAAAGCAATTAGTGCACCAATTTCGCTATATGTCAGATTTTTCTTGATTTCAGTGAACAAATTGTGAGATACAATAATTTGTCTGTGGATGTGCAATGGTGGTACACACCATGTGAAAGTCCCAGAATCCAAATCAGGCTGTAAGACAACCAATATACTTGATTTCTTTATGCCAATTACTGTTAAGTAAGAAAGCAAAAACTAGATTTGTGACAAAATTTACTAACAAAATATAAGTGAGTGATGTCATACGAGTCATAGAAGGAGCGGTCAGTGCTCAATACGAATCTGTCTGAATGACGACTGCCATGCTGCATTCATCCATGCCTCCAACTGCAGAATTCTCCGCACAGACTTGGTGCACATAATTGAGATATTTAACATTGCTTATGATACCTCGTGGAAATCGAGGAGAAGGAGCTGGCTGAGGAAAGAAGTTGAAGTTGGGCAATATTGATCAAAAACTATTGAAAAGATCTACATGCCATAATCTGCCGCCCGAAAGCACTGGAACATGATGGGGCCACGTCCTCCATCACTCAGATAATGTGGATGATGGTTGATCAGTAATTCAGGGGCCACAAAGCTTCTGGATGCACATGTTGATACATAGAGATGCGATATTGGTTGTCATTAATGACTATACAATTCATTACATAAGATCATTGCGAGTATGATGACTGTTTTGGATGTGTTTAATGTGAGCGTCAATGATTTTTAGTCTTCCACATTCAGCAATCAATGGGCTGCATTGTCACATCCTTCCAAAGTAAATGGATTGGTTGGCTGTATAGCTAAAAAGGCAAGCGACAGGCTCGTTGCCCCAGCTCCAAATTGAGCGTCAACGGACAGTCCACAATTTTTGGCCTTGCATCTTGACCAATCCAAGGGCAGTGTGATGACATTGACCCATAATCGAACTATTGGCCGCCTTTCTGGGCAACAATGCTAGCGACGACATCACTGAAATGTCCTGACACTGGGAGTCAACGGAGCATCAATGGAGTGTCAATGCTATCTGGTCTTGAACTTGGATAATCCATCAGCTGTGAATTGACCTTAACTGATAATCACAGTATTGGCCACCTCTATGGGCGAAAATGCTAGGAACAAATCTGCTTCCACCTCCTAAATATAATCGTCAGCGGAGAGCCAACAGTGGATGTGGGGCTCAGTGTTTTTCAAATCTACGAAATGCCTTGCATCGATCCTAAATTGAATGTGTAACGGTCAGTCTTTATAACATGTCCTTGTATACAATGTCACAACTATGCATACAATGTCACACATGTGTTACATTTGTCTTGCGTGTAGCTCTAGAGTCAATATTTAGGAACCAGTGTTCTACTGAACAATTAAGTAACTTTTGACAATCTCTCAACTGGAATTACGGAGCTGTCAAATTCCTACCACCATGTGGGATCCCCATTCTTTCAATATCTCATTGCTAGAGGTTATGATATCTTCTAGAAATGGACGTGTCTTTAGTCGTGATTTGAGTGACTTTACATGGCAAATCGGATTTGATGCTTGGTGGGCTTCCATTAATGAAGGCTCAAAGTGTCCTAGTGCTTGGAATAATTCTAGACATGCACCGTGGAGGCGTTTCTATTTGCACTGTGCAACTGAGAAGACCGGCAGCCCTGGCATCATATGTATTGTTTGTCATCAAGTTCTTCGCAATCCATCAGAACATGGGACCAGTTTAATGGAGAAACTCTTGCTGGCAAAAGCACACATTGCAAAGCTAAATGAATTACCACAGGAGGAAGATTTCAAATTGGCAAGTACAACCGCTGATGAAACAGAATTGGCTATGCTGAACAGAAAAGGCAGTCGAGGAATAAGATTTTTAAGTTCGCAAAAGAAATTCATATTCGACAGTGCCATTCACTGTGTATGAATTCAATTCACAGAGAACACTCTCCAAATGGGCAGCAAAGGACTTCCTAACTGCCAAATTGCACCAAGACACCTGGAATCACAACCTCATGTTAGGATATAATTCGGCTCATATTCAATGCAACTCTGCATCAAGCATAGAGCTATGTTGGTTATATAATAAATTACGCAGCGAGATGGTGCTTCTGTCCGCCCGCACCCTTAGTAATATTTGCTGGAGGATATATTCACTGACTGTGGATGCAATTGAGAAGCAATTGTCATCAAGAAATGAAGTTAGCTAAGCTTCAGATGGGTGGACATCAACAAACAAATTAGCCATAACATTGGTCATAGCTTACTATATGGATCGGAATTGGGCATTACACAAAGTAAAACTGGCTTTCGATGAGTCTGATAGCCACTGCGTTTCCTATTTCGAAAGCCAATTAAGAGTAATTGGTCACGGGTTAACATACTGGACCAACGCTAGTCATACATCGGAAGCATGTTCTCGATTGTTTCAAGCTTGATGACGGCTGTGTACTTGGAAATACGACGGATAATACTTCTTCAAATCACTCGATGACTCGGGAACTACAATAAACTCTTGAGGCTTCCGGAATAGAGTAGGCCTGCAAGGGGAGATTAGATATCATGCATGGCACACGTCATTCAGCTTCCATTTGGTGCAATCATGAGCAGTCTTGATGTAAAAGGCTGCAACAAGTCTTGGGTAGCCCATGAGCGCAAACAGCAATGTGGAGAGAATGAAAGCACAGTCATTGGGAGGAGTCAAAGACTGCGAAAAGAAGGCAATGCTAGAATCAACAAGGTGCCAGGTATGAGACCAGGTTTAGCAAAGATAATTGAGAAAGTACGTATTTCAAGACATGTTGAAGAATCTGAAATTGACCTTGATATAGCAGAGGATGCTTCCTGTATTGATTATGCTGACACCTAGTGTTCGCAATGGTTCCAGAATGTCACTTCGGGCCCTGGTCCGCGTCCAATCCGGACAATTGGTAAAGTGGTGGTCCTGGATGACAATACACCCGAACCGTCAACTCGGGTATGGTTCAATGGAAAGCTCCCAACCTGTCTGAATTGGGCGGGTTGTCCGAAATTTGCCCGGCAGGTCCATCTATTGATTCATATAAGGCTCTTGTTTCTGCAGATCGATAATAGTGTCTTATCAAAATCGTGTATTCAACAGCCAATGAATTGTTTTTGCATGTTTTGTAGTTTGCGATATCAATTTTTTAGGAATCCATGATTTTCCTTCGATATATTGTATTTTAGCTAATCAAGTAGGTCAATAGTTCTGTTATGTGCTCGAATATACACGCGATGCCTTGATTGCTAAATATGCGAGACCAAGAATTGTTGACCCTCCGTTGACACTCATTTTCAGGATGCCGCAGGGAGGGTGTTGCTGTTATTATTGCCCCTCCAAGCTGCCAATATCTCATCAATGGATGTCTGGAACCAATCGGAACTTTGATTACCCAGGATGCAAAGTTCAAAATAGTTGACGCTCCATTGCCGCTCATTGTCAGAGTGGTGCAGTGACCATAGTGCATTCTCTTTTGCCTATGAAAGCTGCCAACATGTTTGTTACGCCTAACAGTGACCAAATCTCTGTTCAATTCCCATACAAACGAGACCAAAAATCGTTCATGCTCCGTTCATGCTCAATCTCTGAATGGGGCAGTGTCCATGTCGCTGTCTCTTTTGCTTATAAAAGCTGCCAATACATCAGTTTTGCCTAACAGCAACCAAGCCACTATGTAATTACCAGACTTACAAGACCAAAAATCGTTGATGCTCTGTTGATGCACATTCTGAGAATGGGACAGTGACCGTATTGCTGTCTCTTTTGCCAATAACAGCTGCCAATACATCAGTTATGCCAAACTGCAACCAAAGCACTATTCAATTACCATACTTAAAAGACCAAAAACCGTTGGAGCTCCGTTGACACTCATTGTAATACATCGTCCATTCAACATCCATTGCCATTGATAATTGACTTCTTAATGATTTGAACCAATTAATTGTCTTTCAAACAGATTGAGACCTGGTCCTGTGGCAAAGCCAAGATGAGTGAGATTCTTGCACTGTTCGCTCTCATATAGTGTTAGCAACGGGTCCAAATTCCCGGGGTGGTTCCGGGTCCGGTTCCAACCTGGAACCGAATCGTTGCAACGGGTTTCCACACAAAACCCGCTCCTCAAAAGTCAACATTTCTTGCTCCAATTAAGTATTTGAGTTCTGATCGTATCTCAACAGGATCAATACGTAGATTGTGCAGTTTTAGTCGCTCTTTCGCCTCCCGCTTTCAGATTTGCGATCCGACAAGTATTCGTTGAGTCGCGATCAAAAACCCGCCAATTTCGCTTGAATTCAACCATTATTTCACAACCATTCAACGAATATCAGTCGGATTGCAAATTTGAATGCAGGAGGTGAAAGAGCGGCTAAAGCTGAACAATTTACGTATTGACCATGTCATGATACGATCAAAACTCAAATAGTTAATTGGAGCCAAAGTTGTAGGAACTGTAGAATCGAACCACGGTCCGGTTCTAACCCGTCCCCGAACCCGGTGGGTACCCCTGTTTTCCGGGTAACAACCCGGACTAGACCATCCGGTCCGGGTCCAAACCCGGACCGCAGCCGGGTAACCCGGAACCGTTGCTAACACTACTCTCATCCGGATTCAATTTATATATCTTGCCTAATGAATCAACGCGCCCACTATAGATCTCTTTATCAACCGATATTCACAGGCGACTGCACACCATTCGCCCATATTATATCTCCAAATGAAATTCTCAGTTAAGCTACATAAATGAGCGGCTGAGCCATATTGATGCATTCTGTCATACTCTTTCTTGATTCCCTTATTCCTCCTCACTTCCTTTGTATTGACCGTCACCAACACCTTGCCAGCCTGTGGCTCTGACGTCCGTGTTGGCCGAATCAATCGGGAACCGTTCAGTGTGTTACGCACATCCTGCTGCCCTGGGCTTTCTGAAACGTCGAAGTCATTATCTTGCTGTATATGAGATTTAAAGACTACCACGCAATGGTCTTTGCTGTCATTTGGATTATCCAAGTCGCCATTCCAGTTTAGCAAATTTTCAGTGTCCGAAATTCTGTCATGTGCACTATCCTCATCGCTTTCGACTGCATAACGGTTGATTCTTCTGACTTGGCGGGCATTCAATATTTGAGTTCATCATCCAGGGAGATCCTTTGCAGACAACGCTGGTGGCAAAGGCAATCTTTCCGACAATTTAAATGCAGTCGCACCATCTTGTTGAACGAGTGAGCAGGACAATTGGACAAACTCTTGCGTATCTGAGGTGTATCCTTCGGTTGTCATCTGCTTGTTTTGAGCACGAGATTCTTTCTGTGCAGCACGTAGGATTTGGCTGCCCTGCCACATCTCTAAAAAGTTGTGGACTTTGTTCATTCTGTGCAATATTCTTTCCTCTGCCTCTCTCTTCATTTTCGAGATATTGTCTGTGTGCATTTTATCCAATGCTGGGTCGTTGCCTGCAAATATCCCGTCATTGGCCCGAGCAAAGTGTATTACGAAGACTTGTTCGCGAAGGGTCTCCCCATATGGTCTTTGACTTCCTCCACCCAATCACATCTCTCACAAGGGAAAAATTGGCCTCCACTCCGACACCATATGGTATGATAGAGAAAATATCTCGTGCCACAATTGAGAGATCGGCGAACTTTGGGTGCGTTTCCTCTGTTGTCTCCACCAATCGGTGATTTCTGGTATCCAAAATGTACTGACAATCTCCATTGCACCAGAGTGGTACTCATTGAGATTTGGATTAACCTGTGCCCAAATATTTGGTGATTCAGGCTGTGAATCCAGATTGAGCCTGGCAGCGGTCAATGAGCGTGCTGTGCGACAGCTTTGTCCGGGTGTCGTTTCAGCGACAACGTTAGGCATTAAGTATTCCTTCATCATCGCTGGACCAATCATATGGATCAAAGGAATATTTACCTGATACTGCAGCGTTTGCAGAGGGGAGGAGATTTTTGTTCGGTTTGCTTTCGGGTTAATTGCCCTGCACACATCCACGTTTGGCACAGGATTCATTCTGCACATACTTTAGAAATGCCACATTGTATTAGGTAGTATATGAAGTCTCATCCGCAGGATTAGTATTCTTTACCTTGTCTCACTTTCTACACGATTGCAACCTGTGGAAAGGATCAAGGATATGAGCTGAAATGAGAAGCATACTCGTTGTTGGAGTAACTGCAGCATAACATTCGGACAGCTTCTGTATCGCTAACTTCATGCCGAAGTACAAGTCTTCCTTCTACGGAGTCTGTATCTTCGTGAATGGTGGCATAACCCCGTCCAACGGATTAAGAATGACATTGTAGACTCTGTTCATATGGTGCAATGTGACCTTATGCCTCTTCGACATCCCCCTGGTTCAGTATTGGAATGGGCTCAAAACTTCCATGACGTACTTCACAATGGTCCATTTATACTGTGTTGTGATGAGTGGCCAGTAGTCACCACATTTTTGATTCTAGAGCCACTCGCAGGTGAATATACGTAATTGGTAAGCTCTCTCAAGCAACTCTAGTGTCGAAGTCCAACATCTCTTCACATCCATAATAGGTAGTACCGTGATTCGGACTTTGGCTTGTTGACAGTCAATGAACTTGTTGCGATGACCTGGTGTCAGCATAATCAATACACCAAGCATTCTCTGCTATATGAAGGTGAGTTTCAGGACTTTCAAAACATCTTCAAATATGTACATTCTCAATTATCTTTGCTAAACCTGGTCTCATGGCTGACACCTCATTGATTTGAGCATTGCCCTCTTTTCGAAGTCTTTGACTCATCCCAATGACTATGCTTTCATTGTCCCGAAATTGCTGATTGCGCTCATGGGCTTTCCAGTACTTTGTGTGGCCTTTTGCACTGAGGCTGCTCATGAATGCACCTAAAGTCATCTGCATGACGTGCACCATGCATGGTATGTGGTCCCTCAATGCAGGATACTCGATTCCGGAGGCCTCAAGGGTTGATTGCAGCATATGAGTCATCGAGTCATTTGAGGAAGCATTATGAGTTTTAATTCCAAGGAAACGGCGGTCTGTAAGCTGAGAACAATCAAGAACGTCCTTCAAATGAGTGACTGGCCTTGCTGCAGTAAGTTGGCCCTTGACCTATCATCCTTAATTATCTTCCGAAAATGGAGAGGAATAGGCAATCAACCTCATCAAAAGCGACTGGTACTTCTCACAATGCCCAATTTCGATCCAAATAGTATGCAATGACGGACCTTATGGCTAGTCTGTTCATTGAGGTCCACCTGTCCAATGCTTAACCAACTTTATTTCATGATGGCAATTACTTCATAATTGCATCCATGGTCAATGATTATTCTCACCTGCAAAATGTTGCTAAGGGTGGTTGCAGACGGCAGCACTAGGTTACTTCCTAATGCTTTATAAGACAGTTGTAGCTCGAGATTTGATATAGTGTTCCATGATAAATGAGCTGAAAGGAATTCTAACATGAGGTTGCAGTTCCACCTGTCTTGGTGAAATTCGGAAGTGTCATATCCCTTTGCTGCTAATTTAGAGCATTTTGTCTGGCAATTCAGTTCATATGGATCAAACCTACACATCCAATATGAATTTCCTTTGGCAACTTACTATTCTGATTGCTCGACATCCTAGTCTTCTCAGGATGGCCAAAGCTGATTCATCCATTGCTGACCTAGTCAATTCAGTAACTTCCGACTCTGTCAATTGGTTTAACCTTGTGATGTGAGCTTTTGCTAGCAAATGTTCCCCCATTCGGCTGTTGCCATGTTCTTATGGATGGCGAAGATGATCGTGCCAAGTGATACATATGATGCAAGTGCTGCCGGTCTTCTCATTTCCGCAGTGCAAATAAAAGCACCAGGATGAAGCATCTCTAGAATCATTCCAAGCAATAGGATGTTTTGAACCGACATTCATTGAATCCCGCCAAGCATCAAAGATGATTTGTCAAGTAATGTCGCTCAAATCACAAATAATGATACATTCATTTTTGGAAGAGATCATAACAGCTAGGAATGAGCTATGTACAGATTATGAATCCGCCAGCCTGGTAGGCATTTGATAGCTGGGTAATCCAATTTGAGAGACTGCCAAAAGTTATGTTATAGTTGAGTAGAATGTTCATTCATAAATATCGACTCTAGAGGTAGAAGCAAAAACATTCAGATCTGTGAGACTTTGCATGCATGTTTGTGAAGTTGTATACAAAGACATATTGAACAGACTGACCGCGTGAAACTGAATTTAGGAACAACGCAATGCAGTTCAGTGGTACGTAGCTTAGAGAGCCCCGACAAAAATGGTTCATGCTGCAAGGGAGGTCAATTGTAGGAGGCAGACATGATATCATCATTAGCATTCTCAGCCATCTACTCAGCCGATTAGTTGATTATGGGTTAACATCATTTCATAACCCTTAGATTATCCAGGATGCAAGACCAAACATCATTGACGCTCCATTGATGCTCATGTTTAGGAGGGGGTAGTGATATTGTCACTAGCATTTTGCCCTTATAGGCGGCGTATACATTGATTATGGGTCAATGCCGATGCATAGCGCTTTGAGTGTCCATGATGCGAGACCCGAAATTGCTGACGCTCTGTTGACAGTTAATGTTAAGAGGTGGGAGTGAAATCATCCATAGCATGTTTGCCGATAAAGGTGGCCGATACTATGATTATGGGCTGACGCAGTTGCATTGCCTTGGAATACTCAAGATGCAAACCCAAAAATCGTTGACCCTCCGTTGATGCTCATTTTGAGGAGCTGGTAGTGATAGCATCACTACCATTTTTGCACATAAAGGCGGCAAACACTTCGATTATAGCTTAATGTCGTTGTAAAGCAGATTGATCATTCAAGATGCAAGAATAAAAATCATTGACACTGCTTTGACGCCTATGTTCAGGAGACTGTGGCGATGTGATCACAAGCATTGTTGGTTTTAAAGGTAGCCGATACATTGATTATATGACATAGCGACCAAGTTATTTTTGGATTATCGGACTCACAAGACCAAAAATCATTGACCCATTGTTGATGCTTCGTTCCAGCATGGGGCAATGAGGGTGTCACTTTTGTTTTCATGTATAAAGATGGCCTATACAATCACTTTGGAAGGATATGACTATGCAGCCCTTCATTTGCCGAAAAGGTAAGGCCAAATATCATTGACGTTGTGTTGACGCTAACCTCAACGACATCCTAACAGTCATTGGATGGTCAACAATTGTATGTCAAAATGCCTACAGTCGTTATTGGCAGCCAATAAATCGTTTCTAAGTATAAAATTCTGCATCCAAAAGCATCCAAGCCTCTCAATGTCTGATCCGCCACTACACATGCTACATCAGCAAAATGTATTTTAGTCTCTGGAAGACTCCAGGAGTGTCTGAGAGGATGTGGAGTGTAAACTTAGAAGCGTCAATTTCAGGAGAGTATCAGACCCTAGGAGGGTATTCCGGCCGGC
>Ga0307512_10001275_pt1 | contig 36176 bp, 40 predicted proteins | sample 14_EM_MG_FD_200267 | JGI IMG/M metagenome (GOLD analysis project Ga0307512, IMG submission 200267) | Populus trichocarpa ectomycorrhiza microbial communities from riparian zone in the Pacific Northwest, United States - 14_EM | ecosystem: Host-associated > Plants > Roots > Unclassified | place... | reverse complement strand
GCTATGATTTAACATCGCCAGGCGTTGTGTAAACGGCTTCAGCATAACTGCAGCCCCTGCGAAGAGTGTAACACACGTGTCCTTCTGATGGTGCGTAAACGTCACCACAAAGTAAAGGAGGTATGTATGCAATGCGACCCCATCGCCTGGGCGACAGGTAGCGTGTAATTCTCCGTCAGAGGGTACGAGGTTCCATCAGAGCCGTCAGAGCCGTCCGGAACACCCGGGTGTTCCTGACGGAAACTAGAGTTGTTGCTGATGTCACTCCCCCTTCCTCTACATCCGCCATCTCTTCTTCCATCCCGCCTCTTACTCCTTCTTTCAGTGACCTAGCCCTCCGGCTCAGTGCTGTCCTATTCGTCCCTGTGGTTGGTCCCATCGTCCGCTTGCTCCATACTGCTGCGTCTTTTCTCCTCTTCTCCCATGCCACTCTCATGGCTTCTGCCATCTTTGCACACCTAATGCTGAATGCGATGTGACATCCTTTGCAGTTGTGGCATTTCTCTTGTGTGTGGCCGCAGAGAGAGCACTGCTCTGCAGTACACCCCACAAGGTTGCACTGATGGTCACTGGTATGGTGTGGCCCTGAGCAGTAGCTGCACACTGGCTGGCCGCTGCACTTGCTCTCTATGTGGCGCCATCCACAGCAGTGCTCGCACCTACTATCTAGGGCTACATTTCTGGATGGTTCGACTTGTTACGACACTCCCACCACCTTGATGCCATCTTTGATCAGTCTGCGCGCCACCTCCTTCCCCTACACTACAAAAACCACTGATGATGCGGTGATGTCCCCCTTCTGTGACATCTCCCCAATGTTGTGGGGGTTGGCCAGTCATCACACTTGGACAGGGATCACTACTCCTTCGTTCTCAGCGTGGATTTCATCCCACATGTTTCGCATTCCCTGTGTGCCTTAGCACATGTATCTCACGAGTGGTACTGCTTGGATTTTTAGCCTCTCCCAGGAATTGTTTTCTGCAATGTCGATGACTCCCTTGTGGACCATGTGGGCTGCGCTGATAATGATGTCATCATATGCCAGTGCCATTGCTGCTGTTACATTTGGTTGGGTGATTACCATGATAGTACCCATCAGGTTTCTTTTCACATTCAAGATCTGGATGTGGGCCAGTGCCTTCTAGTTGAAGAGCGCTATGTTGATCGCCAATGCAATTCCCGGGTCCATCTTGTAAGGCAGCGGTACACTCCCATCTCATCTTAAATCCAGACATCTCTCTCCCATGCTTGATCCAGTCATCAGGATGGGGCCTAGGTTGGTTGGCACCTTCTGACTCTGGGTTCAGGGTGGGACTGTCTCCCACTGTCTAGCCAGTGTGGGTGCTGGCCTAGGTTTGAGTTCATGCTGTGGTTTAGGCTGCTGTTTGGGTTGCAGTTTGGGTTTTGGTTGCTGCTGCAGTTGTTGGCACTTCTCTGGCTCTCCATCCTGCATTGTGTCTGCATGCTGTAAGGCCTCTATGCCCCTGGCGTCCCACCTTGCAGTCTCATCTCTTTCATTCTCAGTCGTTTCTTGGCCCAGTGCTGTCTCGCCTGTACTTTCTTCAGCAACCATCTTCTTGGTCATGTTTCTGATGCCCATCCCCCATAGGATGTCGTTCTTGTGGCAAGTATCCCACTTCCGCTCCCTATCTTCCAATGATCTGGTGGGCTCTCTGACTCCGATGTCTCACTTCTCAGTCGTTTCCCGTCCATGTTCTGCTCCAATTATCTGCTTGCAGCCATGAAGGAGACACATGTTGTCTTTTCTAAAATTTTGCCAGCTGCGCCACTAGCCACTTCTGCTTCTGCCATGTCCATATCTCTCTCAATTGGGGTTTTTTCAATCATTCCTCCAATAGGGCTCCCACCCTCTTGGGTTGCCATCATCGCTGGTTGGTTGGTTGTCATGTCGCGTCATTTGGATGTGCATTCTGCAGTTGCCATGCTTGGCCTTCTTCAATCATCCAGGGGTGCTGGAAGTGCCATTTTGGGGTGAGTTTGATGGTAGGGATTGAATTCCAGTATCCGCTTGTCACTTGCTGTCGAGGTTGTTGAGTCATTCAGCAGTGTCTGTGTTCAATGTTCCCCAAGACTTTGGGTCAATCCACACAATTGTGTGAATTTTGGTGTGTGTTCCTTTTTGTTGAAGTGACCACTCTCCTACGACAGTCCAGATGTGTTAGGAGTCTCGTCCCAGGGTCAATTTGACATTAAAAATTAATTGTCACTATCTGCTTTTCAATTGCTGTTGTTGTTGTTGACTTAATTCACCATTTCTGTTTTGCCAAGACTCCTCTGAATCTCCAAGTGTTCTGTATAATTTTGTTTGGCTACCATCTGTTTGGCTTGTATATTGCCCCACTCTGCATACTCATCATCATATTTTTCTATTCCAACCATAAAATCTCTCAGCCCACTAGTGTTTTTCAAGTACTCTCTAATAAAGGCCTCCAGATTAACTGATTTCACACTAGTCGACTCCCCTGCAGGTTTAGCCCAATCGGCATTCCACATCCTCCTGCTTGGCATTCTCAGCATATTTGGAATTGGTCGTTCAGGAGTTTGCGGACGCGTCTCCCCTCCACTCCTTCCCTTTCCCTTATTGCGCTTTCTTCCTTGCTTTGTTGGCATCATGTAAGGCTCCTCTGCCCTCCACTCCACCTTCGTCATTGCGTCGTCACTGTCGCTTTCTTCGAAAATGGGTGTACAGTTCCTTTTCCGGGTCTCCGGCATTCCCTCCTTCTCTTCTTCATCTTGTGCTGCGTGTTTGCTGATATTTTCCTCCAACTGAATATACCTCGCCGCAACTATTCCTTGTGTAGCGCTCGCCCTTGGTGTCAAAAGAGGATCCTGAGGGATTGCGCTCGGGGGCAAGCAGCTATGCTTCCTCCGTAACTCGTAGTGGGTGGTGGAGACGAAAGACGAGAACTGTCTCCGCTCGATACCGTAATTGCTCTGGCTTCTCTGGGCGCCCTGTTTCCGTCCTCGTCCACGCTGCTCCCGTGTACTGACGACACTATTTGACTGTAATGTCCGGCTTCGGCTGCCTGTTCGTTGTGAACCCTTACTACCGCATTAAAAAGGTTCCTGGGTAGGGTGATCGCGGGTGGTTGTTCCTACTCTTCGTTTCCCTCGCGTGCGATTTCGGAGGTGGTCCGGGTCGAACACGGACTCATCGCGACGTTTCATATTTTCTTTGGCTCTCTGGAGGGACTCCTTGAGTGACGTAACTTACTTTTTGGCTCCGAAAAGACTCCTTTCTTTTTGCTTCTGGGCGACTGAAGGCCGTTCAGCTGAAAACCGAAGCGTAAATTTTCTCGCGATGTCAAACTTGATCGGATAAAATCGGTCTTGGCAAAACTAAAAGGTGGTGTAGTGTGTTGTCGGAGGTCTCAAAGGGCTCTTTATTCAGTATCGTGTTCATTACTCGAACTTCTTCTCTTGTCATCTATTTACAAGGGAAAAAAACTGCGCAGAACAGGAATTCCGGAACAAAGAAAAAAACATCACAAACTCAACCGAAGAAATAAATCTATCCCCATTCCTTTTCATTTCCAGCTCGAGAAAGGACAAAAAAAAAGATAAAAAGCAGTAGTAGAATTTACTCCACCCACAACTCAACAGCAAAGGCATTTTACAAAGGCTTCTTACTCCCCCTCAATCCATCCCTTTCCTGATTATCTGCGGCTACCGACCAGCAATCTCAATCTTTCCCTCTTCTCCATGATTGTGTATCCTCATACCCCTCAAATACACCTCGTCCCTAACATTCTCTTTCCACCGTTCCACCACTTTCCATGCGGCGTACACACCGCCCGCCGCGATCGCGGCCACCATAACGGCGGGGAATGCATATCTGTACACCCTCACACCCTCCCCCAGCCCCACCAATACCGCAAGTCTTGCGAACGCTAACGGGAGTAACAGCGCGGCCACCATGCCACCGACACAGGGGGCAATAAATACGCGCGTAGCCAGCATCGCGTCGGGGTTTAACCACCCGTGCTGAATTATCCCGCGGAGACTGCGTGCCCAGACGCTGTTATCGTCGAGGAGCATCATCTTCCCCATCATTTTTACGTAGAGCACGCCCAGGGTCCAGTCCTGGACGAAATGGATTGTGTGTGGGAGGTGCATTTCGGAGGCAGAAGGGTCGAGGGCTGGGGGGATGATGGTGGTGTTTAGGGATGTTGCGGTTGCGGATGGGGAGGTGGTGGGAGTGGCGTCGAAGGCGGTATGTAGGGGGATAATGAAATATAGCTCGATTATCATTGCTACTAGTGTCGGGATGACGATGGCGAAGGCGGTTAGGACATACCCAATTTTTGCGGTGCGGAAGGTGAATTCTCGCAGGGTTTTGAGGAAGTTGGAGAGTTTTTCGGGGTAGGTTGCGTTTGAGGCCGCCGTGGTGATAGGTTGGATCAGTGTTTTGAGGTGAGTGCAAACTGTTGGTGCGTTTGACAGAACAAGGGCGATGCTGCCGAGAAGGTAGACACCGACTGAGAATGCGTAGATGTCGTTAAGTCGGACGTGTGCAGGGACCAGTTGTCGTAGGAGGTAGCGGCCGAGGATGAGAGGCACGATCGTTACTGATACTCCAGTGCATGCTGCAAAGAACCAGACCCCCACCACTACGATTGCGATGCGAACTTTGAAGTAGGGAGGGATGTATGCAAGCCTCCAGTCCGGGTTGTTGGGTCCCGTGGGTCCAGTATCCAGCGACGGATCGACGTCGAACCGGCGATTGTTTTCGTCGACAGGGATAAAGACGGGTGTTCCTTTTGGCCTGCGGATGCTATCTGAAGCAGGAGCACGAACAAAGCTGCCGTCATGTCGGAAATAAGGTCGGTCAATTGGGATAGGATCGCCCAGTGCCACTGGTTTGCCTGGATCGGCTTTTTCCCTGAGCAGGAAGGAAGTCCAAGTCGGATGGCACGTGTGTCCCTCTTCATCCGCCTGGCGCTCGCCAAACATGAAGCTACTGAGTCGAAGCGCACGGGCACAACAACGGAACCACCACTCATACAAGTTCTGAAGGGTGTCGGATGGTTTGAAGAACTTAATGGCTAGCGGCATGAGGAAGTTGTAGAAGAGAAGATCTACAGGAAATTCAAATACGGGCTCGTTCGAAGACCAATGGATAGGAAGTACGGCCTGTGTAGTTCCGTAAAGTCCCCAGACAACACCTCCCAAGCACACTAGAACTAGGATGCCGTATATGAATGCCGAGAAGCCAATCTTTCGCAGCTGTGTCAAGACGGGCCTATTGAGCACGTCGCGAACAGGGTGGAATGTTGGGTCATCGGGATCGCGGATAAAATCTGGAGCAGTCAGTAACAGAACGCGAATGGATGAATGAAGATGGACACGCTTACGGAGAACACCAGTGCGCATAATCTTGCGGCACATACTGACAAATAGAGCGAAGTGGAACATGTAGCACGTCCCAACAAACCAGTGCACGAAGACATTGGTGAGCGGGAAGTCAACTGCAAACTGAATCCTGGCTGCAACCGTCGCGGTCTCAAAGAGTGGAAGCATGGCAACATCTATCGATCTGTGAGTGAGGTGTGAGGATGAATGACTCAGTCGACTTACCTAGTAGCACGCCACAGTAAAGAGGAAAAAGGAACATCTCGATTCCGATGATCAGAACAACCTTCATGACACCACCACACTGCTGCAAAAACTCAACAACTAATTTCTCGACATTACTGGCTCCCTCGCAGTGTCTTCGTCGAACGTATATCATTCCAGTCAGGGTAAAAAATGCGTAACCAAGCAGGACAACTCCAATCCTATCCCAGGCGGACCACCGATACGCGCCTCCATAAGGCTGAATGTGTTGTGTGACACGAAAAGCAGCGTGTTCTGCGGTGTAATTCAACGTCCGAGTAAAGTTAACAGCAGCGAACGTCTCTTCCCAAGCATTAATTGCCCAGACAATTGGATTTGTGACCACAACACCTCCCAAATTCAATTCTTCTGGTCCTGCGGATATCTGTGCGGATGCTAGCCCGGAGCCCCCAACTTTCCCGAGACCCCAAACCATGCTGCTCTGCAGCCGCTCAATACTCTCTTTTATGACCAAGCTGAGAGGTGGTACCGCAGAAGGTGGATACTTTCGTATCGCCATGTAGGTAGTTTCGATGCTGGTAAACTTTGCGAAGACGCGATTCTGGCCATCTGTTGCCCAATTCTTCAGGAAGTTGGTGACAGTTGCACTGCTAGCATAACCTGATAAACTTGGAATGATATATGATACTGGTTTGGCGAAAATCTTGATGGCCTGATCCAATACCAAGAGCAAAGAGAAGGCGACCATGGTTGCAAAGTCCACCAAGAATTCCGCACAGAAGGATACTGCCATCATAGGAAGTCTGAAAAAGAACAAGATCGGATGTGCCAGTATCATCATTACTGTTTTACCGGTGACATATGGGAAAGCTACTCCTACAGCAACAGTAGCCGTGATGAGCATGCTGCTAATGGCTGCATTTTGCACAAGCCCCAGTAGTGGTCCTCTCATTCCAACCAGCTCCATGATACCTTCAAAGTCGTCGGCCGCATCGTCATCCACGAGAGCTGGAGGAACTCCACCACCGGCAGGGGCAGCAGGCGCATCTTCATCGTCGGTATCATCAACGGCATTTGCGTTTTGTTGATTTGCATGATCTGCCGCACCTGGAGGGGCATCGTCACCAACGATCCAATTTAAGATACCACGCCTACCCTGCGGCGCTATCCCAATCTCTGCATTCCTGGCTTGCCCAGGGTTGAGAGCGTCGGGCTGCGGCATTTGTCCAACATCAATTAGTGGGGGGAGATTCCTAATATCGTGCAATATTTCACGCGCCTCCTCGCCAAGATTTGCCGGTATAAGCCTGTTTCTGATCTCAATGCGATGTGCTTCATCTATCCTCTGGATGCGATCAGGGGCGGGAAGTGGTGGTTGACGTCGTTCGTAATAGTTTAACGAGTCCGATCGAGGCGGTAGCGGTAGGGGTGGTGGTGTAGGCGATGACTCCGAAGGAACGGGCGTATCTCCTATTTGAGCTGTAGTAGACCATTCAGATGTGCCAACACCATGTGATCCCTCGGTTCTTGATTCATCATCGTCCCTGGATTCTTCAACTCTTTCAGGACCCGTAGAAGTATGGCCAATGGCCTCTATACCCTTTCCTTTCCCGCTAGATTCCTCGCGGATATCGATGGGTGATGACTCTTCCTCCTTTTCTTTTCCTTTGTCCTTTGGTTTAGCAATCATCTCGAATGAGCTAGTAGAACCCCAGCTTGCAGTGCCACTCCCATCAGTTCTGCCGTCATGACCTTCTAATCCGGCATCCGATACCATGCGCTCGGTGGTAACTGGCGATCCTGAAGCACTGAGCACGTTTTCTCTCATCCATTCTCTAGTTCGTCCGGTGTCGATAGTTTCGAGTCGCTCCGTCAAATCAGCATCCGGACTCTCTCGATTCCACATAGTTGACGGCCTTGTTGGTTCTGGGTTTCCACCCCCAAACTGAAAGAGGTTGTCCGTACTACCTCCTGTTCCGCTAAAATCGTACACAGAATTCGCACTCGCACTCCTAGTGGTCTCTTCCAAGTCTCGCCTGAGGTTTGTCGCCTGCGAAGTGTTTTCCCGAGTAGGTGTCGGTCGCTGGGGCATCTCACTAAAGTTAAACCCAGTGCTAATTCCTCTACTACCAGTACCATCGTCTGGGTCGGGACAACTACCGGGGCCTCCCTCGATAGCATCTTGAGAAGCATTAGTTTCATAATCATAATCCGGGGCGGATGATCTTGGACGTCGCCTTCGTGGTCGAGCAATGACACGCTGTTGGGGAGGATCGGCACTCCCGGCTTCTTCTTGACCGAGACGATCGGTCTCGTCTCCATCATCACGGTTCCTCCACGCCTCGTAAGCATCCTCATCCTTTGGTCCAGCCTCGGCGTCGCGGACGACATCGCGCGCAGCAGCGACATCAACAAGTGCAGGCACTTCTTCACGGTCACCTTCGCCAGCATTATCAGCCACGGGAGGTGCTGGGGCGGGGAAAGGTGCTGGTTGTTCGTTCAATAGCGGAATATTTGCCGCATCACCAATCAACGCAGGTTGTTGCTGGACTACCCACTCCCGGATCAGGAAAATGACGATGAAGGACACCACAATGAGAGCTGTGAGCAACTGGCCCTCCAGAATGTCGATGATCAAACGATTGACAACTGGGAACCGCGTAGAATTGGCGAACGGGTTATGGTCGAAAAAGATACCGTCATGGTAAGCCAAGTTGACGCGTGTTGTGTTTGTGGTGGGGGCACTGAGCGTCATATTAGGTTTAGCTCCCCCGTTGACCGGGGACATCATTGCCGAGAGTGCTGGAGATGCGAGATATGCGATTATGCCACGTCCGGCCACAGAACTTGTTTCGCCAGGCTGTGATAGGGTAACTGTCACTGTCGAGGTAGATTCCGATGCTAATAATCCACCGGCTTGTAACTGCCACCACCCACCATCGCTCACCCAGAACCAACCCCGCCACATCCACCGGACGCACCACGGCAAGCAGCCCAACCAAACAAACCCCACCAACACCGCCCTTGCCCAGAACAGTAAATCGCGACCTAGCCGCCGCGTCAATTGACGTAAGAATAGCGGTGTCGGGAGTGTTGGTGGCATGTCGGGGTCGTAGAGCTTCGTGAATGTAAAGGGTGTCTTGCACAGTTCGCAGTATTTCTTTTGCGAGTGTTGTAGCCATTCCATCAAACTGCATGCATACATATATTAGACTGCGGTCGGGTGATCGCAAACGAGGAGAACCGGAGAGAACTGACCAATCTTGATGCACGAACTTGATGGAGCCGCTACATTTGCACGGATGATAAAGGGGTTCATCCGCAGATCCCTCGGAGCGACATATTCGACAATGATCAGACTCTTGTATTCCGGTGTCGTTGGGGTTCTGAGATGCGTCGGGAGTGTAGGTGGGGCCGTTCATGATGTCGATTATAGGCGAGGCAGAAGAGGGGCCCACAACGTCAGAATTGGACGCCATTCGTGGCGACGACTGCGTCGGATCTGTCGTCGAGTTCAAGAGCGTTTCGCCAGCGTGAACGTAGTGCTTGGGTCGGGTTTAGTATAGGTCGGAGTAGAAATGTTTCGTTGATGGACTCGTTTGGTGGTGGTTGGAGTTGCCGGGGATGGATCGATGTGGAAGTGATGAAGATGATGCGTTGTTACTATGGAAGTAGCAACAGCAGCGCCACACAGAAACCCAAAGGCCAAGGTTTTTTTGAACGGTGTGGCTGGGGCTTTTGCCAGGCTTGGCTACAATTTGATTGCTGTCTTGTTTGGCACGGGCGTTCATTATTACATCACCGAGTTCCGTTCTTGCAGGAAGCAAGCAGGTATCGCAACCAGGAAAGTGAGCAAATGGTGAGACGGTAGCAGTTACAGATCGCAGACGCGTAGAAAACCAGCGTCTCCCCTCTCTCTCCTCTCGTTCACTCGTCTTATCTCTCGTCTGCCTCAGTATTATTTTGTTGTCGACTTCTCTTAATCCCGATTCTCGATAAGCCTCCACGCGACAACGCAGCGGCCATACAAAACGCTCACGCTCACCCCTGCAAGTCTCGCACTTCCGCTGTCTTTGGCATAATTCCGCCGCTGCATATCATCATTGAACTACTACGGTACTATATCTAGGGCTCTGGAGACCGCCGCCATCCAACTCCATTCGGCTTCTGCATCCCCGAACTTTAACTGCCCTATAACTACTGTAAGCCTGTGCTTCGCATCTCTGTACGCGAGGTGAAGTCCCTCCGTAGTACCTCTCCACTATGGTGAGTCCTACAAAGAGCGAAATGTTGGCGCTGGACCCTTCAAATCCGCCCGTAAAGACCCAGAGACGAACCCCTCCACGAAAAGGAAAGCCACAGACGTCCGGGGGAGGTTACGGTATCCTCAACCTTACTGCTCGGTAAGTTCTCGACCGCTTCAACCGCACACTCCCGGGGTGAGTGACTGATTTGGTCGTGTGATTGCTAGGTTAATCGCATGGTATGCTCTGTACACTGTACTCTTCCGATGTCCTACTCACCCTACTCCCGACTCCCCTGGAATCTGCCATCCTGCACACACCATAAAGACAGCCGTACGGCCACACGTTCAACCTTACTACGATGCTTACGTTTCTCTCTATGTTCAACAATACTCTCCTTGCGTCCGAGAAGCGAATAAGGATTACATTATCCCGACATACACCAAGGTCCGCACTTCCTACCGTCAGTATGCAGAGCCATACGTCGCAAAAAGCTGCGACTCCGCATTCGCCGTATACAATCGCTTCTTGGGGCCACATGTGGCGACTGTTCAGAGCAAGATGGAAGACTATATTACCATATATGTTTCTCCGCACGCAGAGACAGCTAACAAAGCTTGGATCAACGATGTCAAGCCTACAGTCGACGTTGCGGAAGAAAAAGTGGAAGTCTTCTTCAAAGATAACGTTCTACCGAGTTACAACAGGGCCCACCCGTATCTTGCTAAAGTATATGAGCAAGTCCGATATGTGGTTATGGCTATCGTCGCACCAATTGTAAAGGAAGGAGGTGAGAAGGCAGTTGGTTGGGGTCGGGGCATGTGGAGCGAAGTTGTCCGACCCCAGGTTGGAAGGATAGGAGAGAGACTCGGCGGAACCAATGGAAACGGGTACGTGCTGTGTTGTCGTTCGAAGTCTGCCAACTGTGAACGTTACATTCATTGAATGTCATCGGCTAACTGATCTGCAGAGTACCTGCCAATTCCGTTTCTTCATCCCTCTTTTCCTCCCTCTCGGCTGTAAACCCATCCAGAGACGCTTCCGCTGCTTCGATTTCCTCTATGGTCTCAGCTGCTTCGGCAGCTAAGGCATCCGAGTCAGTGGCTGTGTCTTCAGAAAAAGCCAAGAAACTCAACAAGGAGGAAGCCAAAGAAATGATCAAACAGGATTTAATAACTTGGTCGGCAAAGTTCAGCGCTTCATCTGACAAGACTCTCGCTAATCTCAAGTCACAAATCGACGAGATTGCCGAAAAAGCATACAATCGCAAACGAAAGTCTGTTGAAACTGATCTTACCAGCCTACAGAGACTGGTTGATGACGGTTTCACCAATCTCAAGGCAGAGATTGTTTCTTTGGCCAAGCAGCTAACACCAGAGAGCTCTTCAGACGTGAGGAATGCAGCGGAAGACAAGCTACTTACCGCCACCAGACATTTAGGAACCGAGATCCGTGACAAGGCACTATACATACGTAAAGATGCGGAAAAGTTCCTCGCAAAGGTATACGACGATGTATCTGAAGCTGCGGATCAACTCTTGGTGGTTTTGGATGGAATCAACGACATGGGCATGCAAGAACTCGGAATGAAGTGGGCGTGGATGGGCTATGTCTCCTATAAGGACTGGGCAAAGTATCACGACCTTAAGGAACAAATGGGAAAGTCCCGTGCCACAATAATCAGATCTGCCCAATCAAACGAAAAGCTTGAGAAAATCACACAGTGGATTGAGGATGAGTGGGAAGGCAGAGCCACCGACATAGCCAAGGAAGCAGCGGAGGAGTTGAAGCACGTCAAGAAAGTCGGCAAGAAAAAGATTGAGCTCGCTGATGCTTCCGATGACTTCACTGACGATCACATCCCCGTCGCAGCGAAGAAGGCTGGTCAGGCTGTGCTTGGTGGTACAGAGAAGTTCAAAATTGTCGTTGAGGGTACAATTAAGGACAAGGCAGTCAGTGCCGCTGAAGAAGCCAAACTGAGGGTCGAGGGAATTGTCATCCGCTCCTCTTCTACGCCTGCCAGCGAATCCGTCATTTCAGCAGCTTCCGACGTTGTTCGGAATATCGCTTCTCGTGCTTCCGAACAGATCTACGGAACTGAGCCCAGTGCCGCCGAGAAGGTCGTAACTGCAATTTCCGAGGCTGTTGATTCCGTATCTTCCATCGCCTCTGCCGCCACCGAGGGTGTGAAAGCCAAGGTCCCTGGTGGGGTTGAGGCGGGCTTTGTGGCTAATGCTGAATCGGTTCTATACGAAGATGGAGAAGACTTCGTTGATGGTGTGCAGTCACGCCTTGCAGAAGCATCAAAGACCGTGTCTCAGGCTGTTCTGGACGCTGTCGGTCCTGAAACTACCACAGAAACCCCCCTTGCGGAAAGTTTACAATCCGGAGCCAACGAACTCCATGCATCTGCTGTCAGTGCTGCTTCCAGTATTCTCTACGGCACCTCAACGCCCGTTACCGAGGAATGGGCTTCTATTGCAACTAACAAGTACTCTGCCGCTGTCGCCGCCGCATCCTCAATCCTTTACGGTACACCTACACCCACCCACGAATTGCTAATGCAGCAGGCCAAAGAAGCATACGTCCGCGCTACCGAGACAGCCGAAGACTGTCTGCGGGCTGCTAAGAGTCTCGCAGCTGCGAAATGTGCAACGACTGAGAAACCCAACCAGGAATCTCTGCACTCTGCCGCTTTGGAGAAATATTCTGCAGCTCTTTCCGCCGCCGATGCTTCGTACTTCTCAATCCTTTCTGCCGGCGCAGAGGCAAAGAAGAACTACGACGACGCCCAATCCAGGCAGAGGGAAGGAGAAGCAGCTGCATCTACCGCAGAGCACCGAGAGCATATTATGAACTTAGCACACCAAAAGTTCTTGCAGGCAGTAGAAGAAGCGGAGAAGACCTACAACTCCTGGTATTTTGCAGCCTCCTCTCAGATCTATGACACACCAACTCCCGTCATCGAAAGCGTACTCTCCGAAGTTTCTACCTCCGCCAACAGCGCTGCATCAGTCATCAGCTCAATGGTGAACGACACCGTTTCCGCTGCATCAAAACAAAACGAATCCATCGCCTCTGCAGCATCGGAACAGATCTACGGTACCCCCGCTCCCTCAGGCGTCTCTGCCTCTGCCGCTTCTCTCGCTTCCGAAGCCGCACAATCTATTGCCTCCGATAACGCGCAAGAACTCGCAGCACTCCGATACCCCGAGCTTCAATCCTTGGTAAACGAGCTGATATACGGAGAAGAGCCAACTTTTAGCGAAAGCGTCATGAACCGCTTCTCATCTGCGCTCTATGGAACCCCAGCACTACTACTTTCCCGCGTCTCGAGCGTTGCCGCATCCGCAACCGCTGCGGTCGCAAGCATGCCCCCTGCCATTAACGCTATGATTTCCGACGCTGTCAGCCGCGTTAAAGCTGCCGCTGCGGAAGCAAGCACAACCGTCTACGGCAAGGAACCAACGCAAATCGAGAAATACCAGCAGCAACTACAGCAGCTAGGTCAGGATACAGTCGACAGTGTCAGCGTCGCCATCTATGGTACTGAAAAAAGCACGTTCGAAAAAGCCACAGAGACAGCGGCGAGTGTGGCCAGCCAGCCGTCGGAGAACGTTCCGAGCGCTGTCAGTCATGCCTCAAGTGTGGCGTCAAGTGTAGGTGTGAAACTCGGCTTCGTCGAGGAGAAGACGTATAAAGACCAACTCGTCGAGAACGCGAAGAGGAGGATTTGGGCCGCGATTGAGAATGCGGAAGAAACGCTGAGGAAGACGGCGGAGGAGGCGTATGAGAGTGTTAAGGAGAGGGTGAGTGATGAGTTGTAAGTATGGGGGAGGTGGAAGGAAGGTGGAAAGGTGTATAAAATTGATGGTTGGGGCGAGGCTATTTCCTTGGGTGTGTGATATCTTGTGTCTCCTGTCTCACATTTTTTTTGTAATATTGGATTGGATTGGGTTGGGGGGCGGTTTTGTTTTGCATTGTGATGTGCGTTTGGCGGGGTTTATGACAATTGATGATGTTACGTTCATATCAGGGTACGGTCTTGAGGCATAGTCAGGGATGATGTGTGAGTTTAGGTAGATGACAGGCCGCGGGGCTGCCCGACTGTCGGACAGTCAACCCGCGGCTAGAAAAGAATCTGACATCTTCAGACTTAGTCTGTCACATGGTTGGATAGGGTTTTAGCTAGCGCTAGTGAACAAAAGCCGTCTACAGACTACTTCAGACTGCCGCTGTACGAAACCCCATCTGCCAGGACAAGGCAGTTGGATCATGGGGTATCACTTACCCCTTACCCCGCCTCTAGTGTTGCATAAATAGATCTCATACGGGCTGACTGGGCTGGCTCTCATATGGGCTGACGGGGCTGGCTCTCATACGGGCTGACAGAGTAGCTCTGATACGGGCTGACGGAGCTCAGCCATCTCTACATTTAGATGAGTACGTACGTGCTCGTACCGTATATATATGGCCTTGTGGCCCTCTTAGATAGTTGAATCAAGCTTCTTAGGCAATCAGTATTTCAACAGGTTATGAGCCTGGCTATTGCTACCATATACAATTCTATTCTCACAATCTCTAAAAAACCCTAAACCTCAAGAACCCTAAACCTTGTCACCATAGCAACAGCCACTTGAACAGCACTAAAACTCAACACCATCTCTACAATCTCATGATGTCTTCCTCCAAACCCGCATTCAACAAGACCAGGTGACAACAATCTCAACCTTACTTAGGCAAACTACAACAAATGAAAAGATGATACGAGACTTGTCCTATCAGCCATGAGAGTATAACCAATGGTCCCCTGAGATGATCTTGAATCGCAGCACCAAAATTTCAACTACAATGACACCAATGATAATAGAAAGGCAAAGGAAGCTAATGCTGGGACTATAATTATACTTTCCTGTTCCCCTGAAGTAGAGCGTATTGTCAAGGGAATGAGAAACCCTCATGAGGTGTGGAATGCACCAGAAACCAGTCTGGACACAGCAGGATCTTACATGGGCAGATACGACATCCTGTGTCAGTTCTGCGCTTGCTGACCTGGAGAGAACCCACCACTTACAGTATACTTCACCAAACTTAGTCACTACCACCCACAACTTGACTGTACACACAATACAATCACTGATCGCAATTTTCACACCCAAATACTCACATCATTCCCATCACAGTATATGATGATATTAATGATCCTGAAGCATAAAAGACCCTTGCCCACACCCAAGGAAGCCATGCATGACCTCTTAGAAGAAGTCACTACAACTGGCCTTACCAAGTAACTTGGAGATGCATCCACAGGAGCCACTGCTTTCCCAGTATGGCGGCAACTGTGGGCAAGGCCATGGGCGCAGTGGACACAGTGGCTGCAGTGGATGTAGTGGAACAGGTGGAAGCGGAGATAGCCACAAGAGTAAGTACACCTATTGCAAAACTGACAGCCATGCTACAGATGCATACAGAAAGGGGAAATGTGCTCAGGATGAAGGAAACAATGATAAGCAGATTTGTTTCCAGTGCAGGCTGCCAGGCCACATGAACATCAGCTAAAAGCGAAATTGGTTTCCAAAAATCGACCCCACCCACGAATCCTTGTCCACATTCTCCACAAAAATTCCAAGGGGCATATTTGCAATCTTCCACCATGCTTCGAAGCGTTCAATAATGGGATCGCGTCATCGCGACATTTCAATAACTTGTTTAGTCATTTAGTTTAATTTCCTGCACTTGTTTCGCATTGATCGTCTAGATTTTAATCGTTTCGATGGTTTTTTGAACTGTTCCATTGATTTCAATAATATTCTTCACTATTTAATCCCTTCAGACATCAATTATACACAAGCTTGCGCAACACCCATAACAAACATTCAGAGTAAACATTCATCACATGTTTATAAATCAATGCAACGATTACTTCAAGCATCGAATTGAATAATCTACATGTAAAACAAATTGAAAGCATTCAAGTCAATCATGTTGCTCAAGTACCACCACGTGCTATCTGGCTCTGGCTTCAGTGGAAGACGGTGCACAGCCCCGTGGATCGTGCATAGAGGGAAGATATATGTGGTTCAGGCGCCAAAACGAGGCTTACGAAGGGAGCTTGCATTGTGCAAGGATTGCAATGGAGGATGATGTCTCTCCTCGACACTCATCATACCAGCAGTCTGATGTAAGAGCCCTGTTGCAAACATCTGAACCAAGGCAAGAAGCCATGTCACGCTTGATTCAGCATCCTCGATGACGAAAAGCCATTTCAACTATGCATGAATGAGTCCAGGAGTCGACTCGAAGTGGCAATCCGGACTCGTCCCCATCCAGAGAAGTACTGTATCATTTCTTGGTGGATTATGCTTTCTCCACCTTGGGGACCCTGTGCAACAAACCATATGAACTGCCTGCTCGTCGCATTGAAAGAACTTCACCGGGATTGCTACTGCATTTTACCGAATGTATTTTGCATAATTCAGATGACTGAAATACTGACAGTTATCGACGAAGTCTGTGAAGTCGGCAAATCTCTTGAACCACCAAGCAATGTGATTATGTAGCTCCTCTTTTGGCTTTGCACACCACTCGGCCAAGTCATCAAGGGTCTTGATTTCTGGTCCTGGGTTTTTCATTATTTGCTTGATAGGCGCTTTGGTTAGAGGCATTTCATTGTTGCGATGTAGTTTTGGAGTATTTGCATTCAGCTCTCGATACTGAAATACCTCCTTGTCGGCTTTTGTTTGCAAAACCTGGAAGGCGGCCTCATGACGTTTTAATTTTCGGTACGCTTGTTGAAGATCGATCATCGCTCTTTCTGGGAGTTCACAGCTTGCATTTGAGCGGTTGCCCAGCTGATGGATATGGTCAGAAAGGTGGTTCAGGAGATGCATCATGAAAAAGTTGAAATCCTATTCATTGACAAGATTTTGAGCAATTTCTGATTCGATCTGCATTTCATCTTCATCAATGCGAAGAAGCTTTGCAGCCACAGACAGATTGTTCCAAGTGGGGTCACTCTCCTGTTCCTCCTGGTTGTCCAAAGTAAGCTGCTTTTTCAAGGCTTCCAAGACCGTCTTTGTAGATTTACTGGTGTGGAATCGACTGACACCATCCTTGCGAAGATGAAACTACTGCAGATAATTCACCATGCACTCGATCGTGGCTTCAGTATGGTACTGGTACTGTGCCATAAGGTGTCAATGTACTAAGTTCTTGACATACAACTGGGCATCTGTGAAGGGAATCCTTTGGCTCGCCAAAGGGTTTGGAAGAGTCGCTACAAAAACTGGAACAATCATGCGGCTGAGTGCTTTCGTCTCCTTACCACTCCATTGCATCACCTGGCTATATGGCTAGTTGAATTGAGCAAAGCCAGGATATGGAAACATCATCGCCCAGAGCTGGTTGAATTTGTCAATCCTGGAATATTGTTCGAGGAAGGACATTACCCAGTCCATCGAATGTTCAAGCATACTGAGATAGACATTATGGAGGATATCGGGTATGATAATAGTCGTTGGGGAGATGCATTTCATATTCCAGAAGATGCCATTTGAGGTTCGAACCATGTGATCTTCCAGATATATTCTTGCTTCCCGTTTCTCCGTCTCATCTCCTTAAGTCACGAGTATCATCTCTTGGAAGTATAGCCGATAGTCTCTCAATTGCCACGACAATGACTTCCCTTCTCCAAATGACAATTTCGGTTTATTGCACGCAGGGTAATGGGGCTGCTTGATCGAGTGCAAGTGAATGTTGTTTTAAGTAGTCAATCGTCAATGCACAGATGATAGGATAACATGGCCGCATCCGACTGTCCCAATAAGGTATAAGCTTTCCAGTGTTGAACAGCGGGTCGAGAGGGTGAAAAATACGCTCAAAGACCTTCCTTCAAACCTCTCAATTCTGGATTTGTTGTTCCTGCATGGCAGTTGTTTTTCCACGTCCTTTAAAGTGATATTTCAGAGGAATGGAAAAAAGGGCAACACTGAAACTTGCAAGATTCGGAGGGTTTAATCTAATTGTGGACTTGGTGTTTCAGAGACTCAAATATCATGGCTATTCATTCTTGTCGCCCGAATAGTTTGTAAGATGTCTCTGGTTTTGACAGTTGAATAAAGGGACAATCATAGCTCCAAGCGGCCACTGTAGCCATTGAAGCGGTCAAAATCATCATAGCTGTGACGAAATTGAGCTAATGTACTGGTTCATTCCACCACCAGTCGCATGATTTCACCTCTGAGTAGATATGTTCCTCAGCATCATTGAATTCCTTTCCTGCAGCATATGACATATGTCCTCTGAATGCAGGCTGTTTCATGAGGAACTCAATGAAATCAACCGGATTGCAGTAAAAGGAATGTGTGTAATCATCGTCGCGAAGGTTATTTGGATCAGCCAAACAATTGTAACACACTTTGCCCAATTTCCAAGAGTCGATGCCCATTGCGTAGAACATTTCGTACCACCATTCGAATACAGTGTGCGACGAGGTGAAGTTGCTGACGGTTGCCATCGTAGCGTTCCTGAAAAGCTCCTTCATAGCAGCTCTGCTCAGGTTGTGCATGACGCACCAGTGTGGTAATCGATACCCCTCCTTGCAAGAAAATGGTAAACCTAGATATATTTCATTGTTGAAATTATCGAAATACTTGTTACTTATAGGCTTGCCACCTAGACGGTTGTCCAAGTGTGGAGTCCCATAAAGACCGGTCTGAACTCGAGGTTGCTCTGGATCGAGACACCCATCTTCGCTGGCAGCATCTGTATCGCTGGAATCATCCTCGGCAGTGTGAAGGAAAGGGTAGCGATGGGGTTCATGCACGAATGGAAGTAGAATCTTATCGTACTCGATCGGAAAATTATCATCAGGCAGTTGCTTGGCTGAAACATGTACTATCCTATCTTTGTGGTCGCGACTGAGGTGAGCGATGTAAGCGCCGATGTAGGAGTACATATTCCAGCAGTAAAGACACTGTTGATGAATATCCATGTTTTGTTAGCAAGATGAAATGTCACAACAAGGTTAAGAAATGTCTCGGGGGTTCTTTACCTACTCATACCATTGGAAGCTGGCTGGTCCATGGAAAGAGCCGCACCTCGATTTACTTTTTCCAAAAAGGGGTCCTACCACTCTTGTAGGATTCCTCCCATCCTCCTTCACACCATTGCAATGTGTTTAATCACTCTCTCATTTTCAACATCCCTTGAGTCAGAAAAAGCATACCGCATCTGCATTCAGCTTGTAGCAGCGATTGTTTTGCACCCTCACAAGGCCCTCCTATGCCGATTGCCTGAATTATGGTTGCCACTTTTTGTTAACTTTGTACCTTACCTGAACCGCGCATTCTCCTTAGATTCCGACTCAGCAATGTCGTTGCTGGGTACAAGAACTAGAGCAAGTACAAACGAGTGAGATATGACTGCAGAGTATTCTTTTAGTTGTCTCTGTGATAAACTTAAGTGTTCAGTCAACGAATCAGGGCTCTTAGATGATGCTAAGCAAAATGTTTCCTAGGTGAATAGCAGCCAAGATGATGTCACCGGATCAAAACAACCCCTCCAAGCCCATATATATATTCGCCTTGCCTGCCCACATTACTGACAATCTCCAGAACCTTCCACACACCCTCCTCACCTCTGCTACCACATCGTATCACCCTTTACGATATATTCAACACTCCCAATGCTTGTTTAGAGTAATGAGCATTCGATATCCACCACTCAAAAATTGACCACCGTTGAGAACCTGATATGTAATGTGATGCCTTCTAGTTGCCGAAATCAGTTGTCACAGGTGCTAATACAATCCAGATGCACACTCTACAAGTCCACATCTGGGCCGGGAACGCCAGTGTTGGAGTCAGACAATGGGGAGCAGGAACCATGGGGATTTCGCAGGAGAAGGGTGGCTTGACAACACAACGGAAAGATCATACACTGAAGAAGTTCATCTGGGTGATTGCCTAGTCCATGAGCGTCAGCAACAAGCAAGGCGCCAGCCGCAAGCAATGGGATCTAATATTTGATCGTTGCGTTACTTAAATCAGTGATCTGGCGTCTAAAAGGCAGCTTTGGAAATGGTAGATGGCAGAGAACACTATCCTCAATTGTCAGGGATTCAAGGCCGCGCAGGACCAGTTCGCAGAGGATGGCCGTCGCTGATTAAAGAATAGGATCGACCAAATGCCGACTAAGAAGAGGAAATTCTTGCACGTTGCTATGTATTTCATCGCCCTGATCCTTCTTTTGCTCTTCCTGATAATGGGTAGATACAGAAGACGACAAGGAACAAACCATGGGTCACCGGTGTTCATGGAACAAGGCGCGTTGTGACGTATCGGCCCATTTCGTTGTCCAACCATTGAGCTTTACCATTGCCTGTGTGGATCCCGACATTGCTGGTATGAGGCTGGGTGAAACCAATACTCAGCTATTCTCATGGTACTGGCCTGGGGATGATGAATCTGTACTTCCGATGGTTACATCAATTGTCGATACAACCATTTTGTCAATGGTGAATGCTGCAAATATAGGTCTGCTCGACCCCAGCCCGAAAATCTGATAGCTTTGGGGCTACCGGGAGGAGCCTAATGGATATGGTGGTCCGCGCGCCCATAATGTCACACCAATATTTGTTAACAATACTGCTGCCGGATGGGTAAAGGCGGCGATGAAATTAACCAACCCAATGCTATTTTGGGTCGTTTATCGTGGCCAAGAAGCCGACGGCACATCTGGTACCCAGACACCCATGCGTGGTGGCCGCAGCTACCTTCCTCTGTATGACATTAATCAACCTCCAGCCAAGGATATGTTCGACAATATCAGGGAGGAATAGGATGATAATGCTGAGACACTGCACCCAAATCGAAGAAGCCGGCTGATGACGAAAACAGGCTTCCAAATGTTCGAAAGGGAGCTTCAAAGAAGAATTATCAGACAGCAGTGATACCAAGATGTCATCCAAACCTGTGCTCATGGTCTCTTTGCCGATTACAAGCAAAGTGTTGTTGCCGATGAGGATGTGGTTTGGCTACACGAGCATCATCACATTGTGAATCCTCCTGCTGTGGGCTCTGTAGGCAATAGGCAGTGTACAAGCAGCCGCCCAGCTGCAAATTAGTCTTGGTGAGGATGGAATGCACCGGCTAGACGGTTGTTCAAAGATTCGTGTTGTGGGTGGGCATTTTTCTGGCACTTTGGAGGGTGGACGGATGGGTGATAATTTGGAGTTTTTTGGATAGGTTTTGGGTCTCTTTTTGGTGTTTTGTTTGTTTTATTATTATGTCAGTCATATTCATGCATGAAGGGATGTGTTGAGAGTTCACGATGTTGGGATTAATTGTTCAGACGGTTGTATTTGGGAAAGGCATAGTGGCAGGGATAGGACTCCATGTATGGCTATCATGAAATTGGTAGTTCGGTATTTATACCCAGCAGATGTTAGCCTGAACAATTACTGAAAGGTGAACACTGTTTAGCTCCTGGTGATAATGATTTATGTCATAGGAAGCCTATCAACATCCCTGTGGCATGCGTGTCACCTGGTATTCTTAGTTCTGAGTTCCCATCCTTCAAAGGAGTTGGAAGCGAAGCCCTTAGAATCGTCGACTGGATAATGGGACGCATCACGATGATGCTTTCAATAATATGATCACTTTCATTCCTTTACACAATGCTTTACTTCAGTTACTACACATTCTTTCACATTTCATTTAGTCAGTACTTTAATTTTTTCGTACCTGTTGCTCACCACAATTTTACATCATGACACGAAGGCGCCGCACTGCTTCTCCTCCTCCTCTTCCATCTAGCACCAGGAGACGCAGACGATCTAACCACAACAAGGATCTCGCTGACGATCTCAGCACGATACCGAACAATTACAATGATCATCGAAATGAATGTTCAGAATCCGATGACAACCCTCTTCGTCAACCATCCGGGAAACAAATCGGCAAGGGGTGATCAAAAGATTCCTCCATGTCAACACTTGGAAAAGGTGTTGCGGCGACTGAATTGACACCTGTGTTGGCACGACCCCAATATCCTGAGAGTTGGGCGGTCTATATTGTCTCCGAGGAGGAGAATCAATGTGAGCCTGCGCCTCTGGCATCCAAGAAGGTATTCGATTAAGCTTTTGAACGATTGAATTTGCCCCCCTGATGTATATATTTACTAGAGGAAGGATTCAACCATAGCTGGTGAGCAATTGGTTGCATGGAAAGCTGGAAATCTGTGGTGATATGAGCCCTTTGTTGATGATGTGACAGGCCTCATCGTCAGCACAGAATACAAAGCCCAGTCAACTCGTTCAGGCATTCCAGCGATGGTCATGGCACGTCTGAAGCCTATAGGTATCAATTATGCAATGTTGGTGAATCCCTTTGCCACAAAGGCAGTGAAGGCCTCCCAGATTCATAGTTGGTGGTATGAGGAAATCACCAGGATTGATCCAGCCCAGAGAAACTCAGACCCTCCACGTGCCTACATTTCAGTGGTCAATGAATCATCTCAATGATTGTTTTCATTGCTGACATTGTGCATCAGGCTCTCTCAATGATTACTTGCTCCCGTGCAGCAATGGTATGCCACTGGAAGCCCTCAATTGACTCTATTCAAAGATTTTGAACAAACTCGCTTACAGGGATCTGGAAAATGGTAGCTGTGCTATTCGCCAAGGTCAGGTTTGCATGCCCCACAAACAGTAGTGAGGTAAGTTCAAAGTTCCCTTCTTGTGTAATGGTTATCTTGACGATCGATTTACGACTGCAAGTTTCAACTTGCAGCAACTGAAATTGTCGATCGTATTCACTGGACATACTTCTATTGCATATGATGGATGGGAATGAAAGATTGATCATTGATTGATACAATCAACCTGACATTCATTGCCCTCACTGTGACCGCCATCCACCATAGTATGTCGGCCTGAAAAACAGGTGAGATTAGGGTCCCGCCAGAGTTTGGTCCAGGAAGTGGAGCACAACATAAGTGCAATACAAGAAACATGAATCACGCAGTTAATAATGGATGCACAGATATATTTTGTCGTCTTGACATGGATGTCCGTTCTTCCTAGCCAGAGGTTCAAGCCAAAAAGATAGACAATATCCGCAGCGTGATTCGCCAAAGGATCCACTCAACTGGTACCTACCCAGCGATGGCACATCCTCACAACGATCAGGGCAACTTCGATAAGGACATCCTTGATTACGTCACGGAGGAGTTGATAGAGTTGCCTGACACTTCTTTTAATCGTCTCAGCAGCATTGTTGCTGCTAGTGACGCTAGCATGTGATTCTCAGTTGTTCTGCTTCTGGGCGGGTCTGCCATCGCCAGCAGCAGCCAGCTCGTCCCCTGCAGCAACAGCAACAGCAACAGCAACGACATCACCAACATCACCAGCATCAAGAATATGGGATAAATCGATGGATGTACAATTGTAGAGGGTGTGATGTCGCCTGGAGTTTAGGAATGGTGTTAGTGATCAGATTTAGAATTTCCTTTGTGTGCTACTTGATTCTAGGTTTTGTCCATATATCATAATAGTAGTAAATGTAATAGAACTGCTGCTTTACTGAAGTCTGATCTCAAGTGTGTGGAATCATAATCGCGATGATGCATAACCCTCCCGCGACACTTGAATAACTGCAAGGCACTGAACGATCTTGTATCAACAAATTCAATATCATGAACCACATCTGCATGGTAACTATCATTGGTCAAATTAAGCCATGAGGGTCTTTAAAAAACAATCACTACAGGCTTCACTGAATGTACAGAGCCAGTACTATCATCATCGCGACGACAAATTGAATTGGGCCACCGAGGAGTGTGCTACGAGATGATTTGTGATATTTCGAAACGACGTGTGAACCGTTTGTCAAGTGCTCATTGTCACATTCCCAAAAGTGGGTACACTGGTCGTGATGCTTGAACCCAGCATCACGACAACTCAAAGAACACTCTGGAACCTTAACGCAATGCCATATTTCAGGGAAACCTCGATTGCATTGTTGTTGAGTTTGTGGGTACAATCAACCAAATACATTTTATGAAGGAAATGTAATTTTTGCTGATGAAAGTCAACAGTATCTCCTACAAATATATACCGCGTGGAGAAAAGTCAAGACAGCCACCGCTACAGCTGCTCTCACTATAACTAGAAACAGCGATCCTCTCTAACCAACTGCTTGTACTCTAGCCACCACCGATGCTCCAAAATGGGTCTTTGAATCCGGAGCATCATACCACATATTCAATGACTGCAGCAGCTTCTCAACATTCAACAAACTCTCACTTTCTATAGTAATTGAACTCAGAGACAATGGCTCAGTCACCACCATACATTATGGTTTTGTCACTGTCATACAGGGCTATCACGTCAAAGCCCTCCATACTCCTACTTTTCGACTTTCCCTTGATGCAATCAACCAATTTGATTTGGGCAGGTATACAACTATATTTCAGAACGGAAAATGTTCCATAACGTTGTCATATTCCTGCATTCTTGCTGACAAACTAACCAAAGGCATATATGTCATAGTCCCGGTGTCCACACTCCGATCATTGACTACCAGAAATGCAAGAATGAGAAAGAGAGATAGCTCGCATCCAAGAGCACCTACTGCAGCAAACACTAAGTACTCTCAAAAGTCTCTCTTACAATCTCAGAATCAGGACTATGGCACCGACGACTAGCCCATCTCAATCCTACCGCCATGAAAGCTCCGATTGGCAGATATTCACACCATGATTCAATGTACACAGTCTGCATCCAGGCCTGCCACAAGCAAGGTTTATTAGCAATCCAGTCAGGCGCACTACAAAGAATTTTAAACTGGTACATTCGGATGTGTGCGGTTCCTTTTCTGCACTAAGCTTCCTAGACAATCGATACTATACACTGTTCATTGATAACTGTACGAGATACACATTCATATGGCTGCTCCCAAATACAATAGCCAACACCTACAGCTCCACCTACCAGTGATTTCAGTCCCGAGTAGACTCAATAGGATACGAAATTGAGTAAGTCTGGTGTGAGAATGGACAGGGAGATAACAACAATGAGATCTGCCAATATGACCTCATGAACTCCAGTACTACAAACAGGCCATGACATCCATATGCCCACCGTACAAAAAGTGTTGTGGAACAAATCATCTGTACAATCACTAAAGCAACCCAGGTGATGATGATTGACTCCCAGGCTCCCATTCAGTTCAAGGGAGAAGCAGTTAATGCCGCAGTCTGTCTCCTTCAAAAATCACCAAATGAAGATCTGAACATAAGTGTCCCCAATGGCTATCAGGCACCGTACAAAATGCCATACATGATGCTGCATGCATTTGGGAAACTGACCCAAAATGCTGCTGGCAACAAAATATTGTATCAAGCCTTTCTACACAACCTTCATCGATTTTGATGCTACACCAGTAGCCTTATTTCCAAAGTTCAACACTGCCAGAGCAAGTTCGGCCTGAGATCAAAGCCCTACATGATGCTAGGCTACACACGCAATTTGAAGACATTGTGGAGAATATTGGATCTCGAATTCCGGAAGGTGACAGCTCAATTGGAGGTTGCCATCAACGAAGAAAGAAATGGTCACATGTCGTGTCGGCATGGAAGTAATGTGATTGACATGTTTCGATTACCAGAAGATGAGGAACATATCAAGGAATCCGATACTGGAGAGGAGCCTCTCCGAGATAGTTGACCGATACAGATAGATATGGAATTTACATCTCACATACATGAACCTTGTGATGGGAATGCAGAAAATGCCCACAGCAATCGCTGTTAGGAGTTCTCCCTTAATAGCGATCATGGTACTTGCGATAGCTATATCAATTCATGTCATGGAGTTACTCTAGGTCTAGTCACGTGATATGCATAACACCTATTCATGGCATCGCAAGTTAGCCAGTCTTGTCATCTTTAGCAGGATTACAATAGAATCACATGTTGATTGAATAGTCATCCATGATGTTCAGCGGATTCATCTTTGATGATGCAACTCTGTTGCCATTATGGGGAAACTTGTTTCAGCCATGCGCAGAGTTTTCAACCACATTCTTTTACTGGCTACTAGCGGGACATGTCTGAATCGGACTGGAGCTTACTCCGAAACATCTGACACAGCAGTCAATACTTAATATGCAAGTAAGCGGGACTTCTGACTTATTGCCTCAGGCGATAAGAACAATCAGTGTACTCCCCTGTCAAAGAGATTAGTCTCGGCCTAAGGATGATGCGACTGAGGGAATTATGACGTTGGCTGATGATGAGAGGCCTGAAGCAACCCTGCTCATTGGTTTGAGTTAGTATGCATTGCAATGTCAGGCTCGTACAGCTATACCAGTTGACGTGTCAAGTTCTACGTTGGCATAGTATCAGTTGGTTGCCGAGTTAATCTCTGACTCAAGCCGAATAGCCTATATGGTGAGGCATTAATTGCAATAAGCGCTGCCGACTGAAACATCGGCCGATGTTCCAACTACCAAAACAAATGGATTGTCAGATGTCTAAAATCATGTTTTGTCGGTCACATCGTCTGACTTGATACCATGCGATGGATGGCCTGATTCTAATCAGGGGCGTAGGCTTCAATATCTCATTGCATCAGCACGATAACCTATCGGGACGCGTGGCATGTTATCACCGGGTGCTATCAACTGCGCGACCACGATAACGCTATGAAGAGCATTGTAGACCTAGTGTCAAAGTATGGGTAGTCAAACCCTCAAAGACAACTATACAGAGACAGCATTGTCCTGGCAACAAGAAGCAGTTCAAGCAGCAATCTGCAGTCAATTATCAGAACATCGGAGACGATCTTAAAATATTATTAATAATTCTATCCATTACACTTTACCACTATTTCCTCCTGACTACATTCCCATGACTTTGCGCTTTATGCCTGGGTCAAGATTGACACCATCCAAATACGCGCTCCAGAAGAAAGTCAAATCCTACGGAAAGATTATCTTCGCGTTACAAGATGAATGCTTAACCCCTATCTTCCGAGCAGTTATGCTGTACACACATTATGAATGAATTTACTACCTGGTACATCAGTACTTGTCTCCCAGGGTACTACCCTTGGAACAGAATTCTGAAGAGCATTTGAATCCCATCGAAGAGTGATATATGGACAGGATGGAACCATCAATACTCGGAGGAGTATTTTAGAAGTTTCTGAGCTACTTTGGAACCGGATATTATCGTTGGCTCTTGAGGAAGGTCAAGAGGTTCAGTCTTTGGATAGGACGAGGAAAGAAAGAGTTTCTTGGATTAGGCGGCTGTACTTAATTCAAAAAATGTTGTATTGATTTTTGGCATTGAGAACCCCCGTAACAGTCGCCTCCACAGAGAGGATCAGACTGCCCAGTATTCGGCACCAGAGGCAGGAAATACTCACAGCTGGTGTCTCTGCTGAGGGAATCAAACTGCCTAGAATTTGGCAGCAGAAACAGAAAACGCCTATGGTGAGTATCTCCAACGCAAGGTTTAGACTTATAAGTGTTTGGCAGTAGTTGCAGAACACATCGCACACATCCGGCGCCTGTGCAGAGCAGATCAGACTGCGCAGTATTTGGCTGCAGCACTCAAGAAATCAAGCCAACTACCGCCTGCTTCTTCAGCTCTGCCAATAGCAAATTGTGTCACAAGAAGCCAAGATAATGCCTTAACAGAAGTAATAACAGCCTCAATAGGAGATTCATTCACATACACGAAAGCTATGGAGAGCCATCAATGAGAACACTGGAAAGTAGCCATGGAGGAAGATAGCACTTCAATCCTGCTCAAAACACCTTTTCTGCTCTTAACTCTCGGGAATCACAGCAACTGCAACTTAAGCTGATTGGCTCTATCTGGAATAATAAGACTAAACACAACCCTGATAGGTCCAGATATTACAAAGCATGCCTAGTCATAAAGGGATATAAGCAGATGGATTTTGGGGAGATTTATGCCTCAGTTGGGAAGCTAACTCAGGTTCAGTATCTCATCTCTCTCATTGGGAGTTATGGGTGGACAATGGACCACTTAGACATGGTTAACACTTTTCTAAACCCCAAAATCGACAATGACAACATCAATATGATGTGGCCAAACGGATGGCCAGAGGGCCTCAATGCACCAAAGATCATTGTCACACCCAGGAAAGGTCTCTGTAGCCTTAAACCAGCTCCATGGCTATGGCATGATGATATCACTTCCTTTCTACTCTCTCCGGGATTGACGTAGTCACCAGGCATTCGCAATCTCTATCTTCGCAGCAATAGTATTCCGAAACTTATTCATGTTGACGATATCTCCATGTTTTCCTTGGAGGCTGCAACCAAAGCCACAATCAAAGTCAATGCAAAACTTCCAGAGAATTACATTATCGTAAACCTTGGCCAGACAAGTCAAGTCATTGGCATTGTTATTCACTGCGATGGTATCTGGGTCAGTCTTGTTAAGAACAGCTACATCACCAAAATCCTCAGACAATTTGGCATGGAGCACATTTGTGGTGTCTCAATGCCCATGGATCCCTATGTCAAGTTGGATTTGGCCGAGAATCATGGGGAGAAGGAAATGGAACATATCACAGACTTTCAAGCAGTCATGGGTATACTAATTTATAGAGCACTTGCAACTCAGCAAGATATCTTGTATCCAGTTGTTGCTCTTTCTCGTTAGAGTTCACAGCCATCCAGCTGTCATATGATTGCTTCCAAGATATTTGTTCAGTATCTCAATTCTAAAGCCGATTTTCGACTACACTTCACTGGCATTGGCATCAGCATTGGCATCAACATTGGCATCGGCATTGTGATTGGGAGTAGCATTGGCATTGGCATTGGCATCAGCATGGGCATTGGCATGGGCATTGGCATCGATATCGGCAATATTTTTGTAAGGTAAATCAGCAAAATGTAATTTTGTGACTGGGAGAGTTTCAGAGTTGCCAGACAAGAATTCCAGCGTGGTCAAATCCCAGAGTTGCTTGGATGTACACAGTGGCCTGCATGTGCACCGGGTATTACTGGTGACAACTCAGTGAAGACCTGGAGGTCTGGTGACAACCAGCGACATCAGCAACAACTAAATTTCCGTCATTAAATTTATGTTGTTTATGGTACTCACAAACTCAAAAAAATGAAATTGAGGTTTCCCTGAAATATGGCATTGCTGTAATGTTCCTGAGTGTTCTTGGAGTTGGCGCAATGCTGGTTTCAAGCATCATGACCAGTTTACCTACTTTAGCAAATGTGACAACGAGTACTTGATGAATGGTTCACACTTCCTTTGGCACTATTACAAATCATCTTTCAGCATACTCCGACATCACTCAATTCGATTTGTCCTCAGGATGATGATCGTAATTGCTCTGTACATTCTATGAAGTGTGTAGTTCTCCTTTTCAAAGATCTCTCTTGGCTTAATTTGACCAATGATACTTACCATGCAGAAGTGGTTCACGATATTTAATGTGTTGAGACAAGATTATTCAGTAGACTGCAGTTGTTCAACCGTCGCAGGAGGGTTAAGCATCATTGCAATTCTAATTTCCCACATTTGAGATCAGATTTCAGTAACCCATCTGTTCCATTACATTCAGTACTATTATGATATATTGACCAAACCTAGAATAAAATAGCACACAAAGGATATCCTAAATCCAATGACTGATACCATTCCTAACCTCCAAGCAACATTACACCCTCTACAATCATACTTCCAATAACTAATCCCATATTCTCAACTCTGGTGATGTTGATGCTGTCATTGCTGTTGCTGTCGCTGCAGGGGATGGGCTGGCTGCTGCTGGCAATGACAAACCCACCCATACGCAGAACAACTGAGAATCGCATGCAAGCTTCAGTAGCAGCAACAACGCTGCTGAGACAATTAAAGAAATTGTCAGGCTGCTGTATCAGCTCCTCTGGGATATGATCGAGGAAGTGCTCATCAAAGCTGCCCTGATTGTTGTGAGGTTGTGCCATTGCTGGGTGTGTACCAGTTGAGTGGATCCTTTGGCGAATCATGGTGCAGATATTTTCTATCAATTTGGCTTGAACCTCTGGCGAGGATGAAGGAAATTCCACATCAAGACGATGAAATACATCAGTGCATGCATTGTTAACTGCATGATTGATGTTTCTTGAATTGCACTTACGTTGTGCTCCACCTCCTGGACCAAACTCTGGCAGGACCCTAATCCTGCCTGTTTCACAGGCTGACAGTCATTCGTGGATGGCCGTTGCTGTGAGGGCAATGAATGTCAGGTTGATTTTGTCAATCAATGATCGATCTTTTGTTCCCATTTGTCGTATCCTATAGAAGTATGTCAGGTGAATAAGAGCCACAATTTCAGTTGCTGCAAATCGAAACTTGCACACCTAAATTGATCCTCAAGACAATGATTCAACCAGAATGGAACTTTGAACTAACTGCACAAACATTGGTGGGGCATGTAAACCTGTCCTTCCCCAATAGCCAGGCTACCATTTTCCGGATCTCTGTAGGTGACTTAATTAAAAATGCGTAAATAGAGTCGATTGAAGTCTTGCAGCGGTATACCAATGCTGCACCGGAGCCAGATATCTTTGTGAGAGCATGATGCACAATGTCAGCAATCAAAGCAATCGTTGAGATGATTCATCTACCACTGACATATAGGCATGTGGAGGGTCTGAGTTTCTCTGCTCTGGATAAATCCTGGCGATTTTCCCATACCACCAACTATGAATCTGGGGAGTCTTCACCGCATTTGTGGCAAAGAGATTTACAAACATCACATAGTTGATACCAATAGGCATCACACATGCCATGCCCATAGCAGGAACACCTGAAACAGTTTTCTGGGCATTGTATTCTGCGCCAATGATGAGGCCTGTCACATCATCAACACAGGGTTTATATCACCATGGATTTCCAGCTTTCCATGCAAACATTTGCTCACCGCCTTTGTGTGAATTCTTCCACTGGAAAATATGAACATTAGTGGCCAAATTCAATCATTCAAACACATAATCAAATACCTTCTTGAATACGAGCAGTGCATGCTCTCATTCATCATCCTCCTCTGAGAATGTATAGACCTCCCTACACACAGGATGTAGATGTTGCGCAGACATACAAGTTACCTGAGTTGGCATGACTCATGTTCCAAGTGTTGATACAGAGAAATCATTCGATTGCCGTTTGCCCATTGCAATCCTGGATGGTCGCCGAAGAGGCTTGTCATCGGGTTCTGAATTGTCATCTTGACAATCTTTGACATAGTTGTAGATCATGCTTCGATCATCATCAAGATCATTGTCATGAAGAGATCGTCTCCCTCTCCTGGTGCTGAACGGAGGAGGAGGAGGAGGAAAAGTGTGGTGCCTTTGTGTCACGATTGAAAACGGCGGTGAGTGGTAAGTACGAACAAATTAAAGGAGTGACTGAAGGAAATGTAAATGTATGTATAGTGTATAAATTGATGCATTCTGAAATTGAGAGAAAGTGTTGATAGGATTAAAAGCATCGTCGAAATGTATCTTTTCATCCTGTCAACGATTATAGGAACCAGGCTTGTCCCGCCACCCATGCTTCCAACTCCTTCGATGGATGGGATGTTAGACTCAAGAATGGCAGGTGATAATCATGCTGCAGGGTTGTTGATTGGCTTCTTTTGATGAAAATCATTATCGCAACCAGCGAAATAGAATTCACTTTTGACTAATCATCCAGGCTAACTTCTGCGAGGCTTGTGATACCAAACTACCAATTACATAATAGCTATACATGGAGTTCTATCTCTGCCACTGTGCCTTTCCCGAAAACAGGTATCTCAACGATTAATCCCAACATTGTGAACTCACAACACAGCTCTTCATACATGAATATGACCGATGAAATGATGAAATACACAAAACAACAAACAGAGACCCGAAACCTCTCTAAAAATGTCCAAATTATCACCCATGCATCCATCTTCCAAAGTGCCAGAAAATACCCACCCACAATGCAAATCCTTGAAAACCCATCCAACCAGTGCATTCCATCCTCAATACAACTAATTTATAGCTGGGCAGCTTCTTGTATGCTTCCTATTGGCCAACAAGCCCACAGCGGGAGGATTCACAATGTGATCATGTTTGCGTAGCCAAGCCACATCCTCATCAGCAACAACGCTTTGCTCGTAATTGGCAAAGAGACCAGGGGCACAGTTTCGGATGACTTCAAGGTATTGCTGCTGTGTGATAATCCTCCTTTGAAGATTCATTTTGAACTGTTGGAAGCCTGTTTTTGTCATTGGGAAGCTTCCTGGATCTGGGTGCCGCCTCTCAGTATCATCATCCGGTTCATCCCCGATATCGTTGATCATATCCTCGGCTGGAGGTGGGAGGATGTCATCCAGAAGAAGGTAGCTGGGGCCACCATGCATAGGCATCTGGGTACCAAATGTGCCGTCGGCTTGTTGGCCACGATAAACAATGCAAACCAGTTTTGGGTTGTTTGATTTCATCACCACCTTGACACATCTGATAGGGGTATTGTTATCGAAGTTTGAGGTAATATTCCGGGCATGCGGAACACCATCTCCATTATGCTCCTCCAAGCAGCCCCAACACTCTCAGAATTTCTAGCTACAGTCTGGTAGACGGGAAATTCCAGCATTCATGATTGACAACATGGTTGCTTCATCATCCCCTGGCCAGTGCCATTAGAATAGCTGAGTGTTGGTTTCACCCACCCGCTTCCCAGCAATGCTGGGATCCACATCGGGAATGGGAAAGCTAGATGGCTCGACAAGGAAATCAGTCAAGGTGTCGTGATGCACCATTATCAGTGAAGGCCTGTCACCCGATGTATCTTCCTTGTTGACTTATGTATCTACACATGCTCAGGAAGAACAAATGAAGCATTGGGGCGATGAAATATATAGTCACATGAATGACTTTCCTCTTCTCAGTCGGGGTTTCGTCGACCCTATTCTTCATTGTGGATAGGCCAACATTCACAAATGCAACAAGTGCTGCTTTGAGTTTCTAGTCATCGTAGATAGTCCTGTCTGCTATGTACCGTTTCCAAAGCGGCCTTTTAGATGCCAGCTCACTGAGTTGAGTCATGCAAAGATCAATCAGGAGATCTCATTGCTCGGGGCCGGCTTCTAGCTTGTGGCTGATCCTTATGGACGGGGAAATCACCCAGATGTGCAGCCTCACTGTATTATCATTCCATTGCATTGTCAAGCCATGCTTCTCCTGCCCAATCCCCATGGTTTCTGCGACCCATTGGCTGACTCCAACACTACAGTTTGCGGCCCAGAGGCAGACTTGTTGAGTCAGCATCTGGATTGCATTAGTAACCGCTACGACTGATTTCGCCAACCAGCAGGCATCACATCACATTGTAGGTTCTCAACAGTGGTCAACGATTGAGTGACAGATATCAAATGCTCGGCACTCTATACAAGCGTCAGGAGTGTCGAAACTATGATCCCTGGTGATGCGATGCAGCAGCAGAGGTGAGCACAGTTTGTCGAAGGTTCTGGAGATTCTAAGTGAGGAGGCCAGTCAAGGCAAATATGTATGTGGGCTTGGAGGGGTTATCTTGATCCAGCAACATCATTTTGGCTGCTATTCAGCTAGGAAAAAATTTGCTTAGCATTATCTAAGTGCCCTGATTCATCAACTGAATCCTTAAATTCATCACAAAGACAACTAAAAGCACGCTCTGCAGTCATATCTCACTCATGTGTCCTTGCTCTGGTTCTTGTACCCTGCATTGACATTGCTGGGTCAGTATCTAAGGAGAATGCACAGTTCATGTAATGTATGAACTTAACTACATGTGACAACCATATATCAGGCAATGGGCATAGGAGGGTCTTGTGAGGTTGCAAAACAATCACCGCAGCGAGCTGAATGCTGATGCAGTATGGTTTTGAGATCCAAGTGATGTTGCAAATGTGAAAGCGATTAAACACATTGCAAACGTGTGAAGGAGGATGAGAGAAATCCTACAAGAGTGGAAGGACCACATTTTGGAAACAGTAAATCGAGGTGAAGCTTTTTCTGAGGGCCAGCCAGCTTGTAATGGTATGAGTAGCGACAAAACCATTGATATGCTTCGTATAGTTTTTGCGACATTTCAATCTCCTAACGAAACATGGATATTCGTCAACAGTATTTCCACTGCTCAAAACCGTACTCCTGCATCAGCGCTTACATCACTAACCTCTGTTGCGACCACAATGAAATGATTGAATAAGTGTAAGCTGAACAACTGCCAGATGATGGTTTTGCGATCATGTACAATTGTATTCTACGTATATTCGTTCATAAACTGCATTGTGACCATTTTCTTCACCCTGTTGAAGATGATTCCAGCAATACAGAAGCCAACAGCAAAAATGGGTGTATTGATCCAGAGCAACCTTCAGTTTGGACACAGATTTTTGGTATTCCACACTTGAACAACCATGCAGGTGGTAGGCCTATTTGCAATGAATATTTCGATATCTTCGATGAGGAACTACATCGATGGTCACCGTTTTCTCGGGAGGAGGAGTATTGATTAGCGCCCTGGTGCATCAAGCTCAACTTTAGCTGGGCTGCTATCAACGAGCTTTTCAGGAACCCTACCATGGCAACTGTCAGCAACTTCATTTTGTCCCACACTGTATTCAAAAGGTTGTGCAAAATGTCCTACCCGAAGGGCATCGACTCTTGGAAATTCGGCAAAGTTTATTAGAATCGTTTGGCCGATCAAAACAACCTTTACAATGATGATTACACACGGTTCTTTTGCCACAATCTTGTTGAATGCATTGTGTTCCTCATGCAATGGCCTGCATTCAGGGAACACATGGCGTATGCTCCTGCAAAGGAATTCAATGACGCTGAGGAATGTATCTACTCAGAGGTGAAATCATGTGACTGGTGGTGGACTGAACAGGTAAGTTAGGTGAATTTGTCATAACTACAATCATTTTGACCGCGTCAATAGCTACAGCAGCTGCTTGGAGATATGATTGTCATGTCATTCAGTAGTTCCAACCAGACACCCCTTATACACTATTCAGGCGACAAGAAGAAATGGCCAGCATATGTCAGTGTTGGAATCATCAACTCAACGATTAGACCAAAGTCTTTGAATATTGCAAGGATCCTTGTTGCGCTGTTTCCTGTTCCTCCGAAATACCATTCTAAAGGACATTCCAAAACAACTGCCATGAGGGAACAACAAACACATAATCAGGAGGTTTTAAGGAAGGTCTTCAATCTTGATATTTATCCTCTTGATGTGCTTTTCTACTCTGGAAAGCTCAAGCATTGTGCAGACAGTGAGCTGTGGAAATATCGTCCCATCATCTCTGAATTCACAGCTGACTACTTCGAAAACATTCACTTGCACCCAATCAAGCAGCCCCATTACCCAGTGTGCGAAGCACCTTAATTGTCATTTGGAGAAGTCAATTCATCATCATCATGGTAATTGAGAGACAATTGGCTATACTTCCAAAAGATTATACTCATGACTCAGGGATATGAGATGGAGTGATAGGATGCAAGACACATTCTGGAAGATCGAGTGGTTGGAACCTCAGAAGGCGTCTTCTGAAATATGAAATGCATCTCCCTGATGACTAGTTTTGTACCTGATAGTCCTCAGCCCGTCCATCTCGGTATGCTCATGCATGTGATGGACTGGGTAAGGTTCTTCATTGAACAACATTCTAGGATTGACAAATTCAACCAGCTCTGGGCAATGATGCCTACATATCCTGGCTTCAGTCGATTCAACAAGCCTTATAGCTAGGTAAGTAGTGATCGCAACAGGTCCAAAATCGTGGTTCGGAACCGGACCGTTGCAACGGGTTTCCCCACAAAACCCGCTCCTCAAAAGTCCACATTTCTTGCTCCAATTAAGTATTTGAGTTCTCATCGTATCACAACATGATCTATACGTGAAATATGCAGTTCAAAGCCCTCTTTCATCTCCCGTTCTTCGATTTGCAATCGGATCAATAATCATCAAGTCGCTATGGAAAACCGGTCATTTTGGCATGATTTCATCAGCAAAAAACATTTCCGTCCGGGCGGAATGGCTCCGTCAGAGTGGACGCGCTCCGTCAGAGCCGTCAGAGACACCCCGGTGGCGGTTTACTGCGTGCCCGGCGTCAAGACCACGCGTTGCATCACATATCGCCCTCCGATCGCCGTTTCGCCGTTTCTTCTCGCTCTGTCGGTCTCCTATTTTAAACAAACACTCTGGCGTTGTGGCCAACTGTGACCATACGTCGGAATGGGTTCATTGGGTACACACTTGCATCGGGATTGCAATGCAATGGGTGAC
>Ga0307512_10001274_pt1 | contig 36228 bp, 32 predicted proteins | sample 14_EM_MG_FD_200267 | JGI IMG/M metagenome (GOLD analysis project Ga0307512, IMG submission 200267) | Populus trichocarpa ectomycorrhiza microbial communities from riparian zone in the Pacific Northwest, United States - 14_EM | ecosystem: Host-associated > Plants > Roots > Unclassified | place... | reverse complement strand
GGCAGACGAGGCCGATGGGGGCAGGCGAGGCTGGTGGGGGCAGGCGAGGCCGGTGGGGGCAGGCGAGGCTGGTGGGGGCAGGCGAGGCCAATGGGGCCGTAAGCCACCGGCCATATGCCCGAGCCCGCCAGCACCGAACACTAGAGAAGCCACTGGGCCAAATCCCTAGTCAACACTCTTGGCCGACGACCGGCAGAGGCGAGCTTCCTTGGCCGACTGAGGGCGGGCGGAGGGAGGCTGCCGAAACCTTGAGCTTGAGCTTTAGCTTGAGCCTGAGCTTGAACCAGAGCCTGAGCTTGGGATAAAGCGGAGGGCGTCAGGAGCAAGGCGAGGAGGGATATAAGAGGAGCGGAGTGGCAGAGGTTAAGCAAGCAGCGCCTTCAGCATCCAACCGCCCAACCGCACTTGTGCAGATACTATTTCTAGTTCGGCGTGTTTGGTCTGACTCTACACCCAGTGAGAGGCTCCCGGGCCAGAATGGGAGAGTCCAAGGAGAGCGGCGGTCGCAGCGGTGGCCTCCACTCCCCCGATGCGGCAACCTTGTTTATGCTTCGTTTACTGTTACGTGCAGTGTTCCTAAGCGGCCCGGCCTGGGTCAGAAGCCGCCCGGCCTGCACGTGATTAAAAAAGCCTGCATCGGCCTGCATAAGCCTTGGTCTGGTTGATGGATGGAATACGGCAATGGCAGGGCTACGATGATTGAGTTGGATATGGTTTATGTTTCGTACTTTGGAGACTTTTTTAGTAAAGGCGGCAGAGAATCTTTCGAACAAAATATTCTGTTTAGGCTTAGTCCGCCAAGAAAAGCCGCCAGGCCGGCCCGGCCCTCATTTGAAAGCCGCCGCTAAGGCCGGCCTGGCCGCTTAGGAACACTGATCGAGTGCACTCGGTGAGGGGTGATCATGGGGCTTAGTAGGGGGTGATCGAGCACACTTGGAGAAGGGGTGATCGAACACACTTAGATGGTGATCGAGCACACTTGGAGATGCACTTGTAGCTCGCGGTGTAGGGTGCACGTCGGTGCGGCTCAAGTCATGTGGGTGGCTCAACTTGTATATCAGGATAAACTACGGAATGGTAGAGGGATGGGTTTCAGGTCAGATCTTCCCATCCCTGGATGGGATTTAGGATGACCCAAACGCGAAATCTCAGGCAGTATAAACGGGATGGCATTACCGTGCAAAAACCGTCCCGTGTACGGAGTGCAGGGGTATAGTTGCAACTGTCTTAAATCCCGGGAATTTGTTTGAAAGCACAAATAAGCACTATTTACTCAACAATCACACAATACACAGACGATTGGAGACTACAGTGTGATATATAACTCCAAGGGTTATCTGTCAATAAAAAAATTAAGTCAATTGGAGCAAAATTTGATGTTACGAATGTAAAGCGGACGGAGTCTATTCTACTATCTAAGGGGGAAGCTCTGTTTTTATATACATCAAGGCCAGGAACTCTACGGAAGTCCATGGAAGCTCACGATTGTAAATGCCAGTGGCGGTGGCGAGTGAGAGCTCATGGATGAGTCTACGACTGTGAGTCCGTAGCCTGTGAGTCAACTCGGTGATCTCAGTGTATCGGCGACTTCCTTTCAGGTCATATAGTAATATTTGATGTTGCATATATGGTCTATCTCCTTGGCGTATGGCTTCAGTTGGGCTGATGCATAATCTCTCTAAGATGATGGTCATTCCAGACTCAGCTAGAGATGCCAGCTAAGTGCACATGCATGCGTACAGGACATACAAGACATACTCCGAATACCGTATATATAAGATCACGAATGTACCTGTACTTGAGAATATAAGCTTCTAGCAATCAGTACATTTCAACATTTGAGGATGTCGAAAATGTGAGTGAGAGTCCATGAAGCTGGCGGATTTTTGTCTTCCTTTTTACACCCCTGTTTCACCAGCAATTGTAAATTGAATTCGGTAACTATAATATCAGAGCATATATAGCATGGCATCTGTGAATTGGTACAGGTCTTGGTAGATTCAGGCCAGTGGTTGTTGAGATAGGTACTATTTTTGAGTTGCTGAAGTGGGAGACCCTCTCCAGTAGCATTACTCAATAATTTTCGCTCAAGTAACATTTCACAAGATCTAGAAACTACCAAGCTGCATTCGAATAGTCTTTTGACATGCTAAAAAGACTCTGGGAAGGAGGGCATTGAATTGCTACCAGAATTAGTGGAGAAATCAAGTGGCGTAGTTCACCCTCCTCCTTCTCCTCCTCCTCGCCCCGCTAACCCCACAAGTCCGCCAACTGTTGGTAGAATTCTACGCCCTTTGGCACAGAGTAGCTCCACTATATGCAGGCGGACTCTGCATTTATCGTTGATCAGGTACTGGAACTGGCTGAAAATCACTATGGGGTTATCAGTCCCAAAAACCCAATATAATACCCCCAGCTAAGTCCGTCAATTATTTGGTGATTAAGGTCAATAAGGGCTTGAATTGAAGCTAAGGGGGAGTTCTCTCTCACCGTCTGCTTCAATCTTGATTTGGGCCCGTGGTTATAGAGCGTTGATAAGAAACGCGGCTTGGCAAAACCCCGTGAAATACCGCCCGTGATTCAGTATTTTGGTCATCCCAAATCCCGTTTACAGATGGGATGATGGAGTATGAATCTCGCCCCGTTACCATCCCGTGGTTCTTTCTATCGAGGGCGTCGGCAGTCACGCATTTGTCAAGCGCGTGTTTTCGGAGTTTGTCGTATATGATAGTCGAGGGGTCCCTGTGATCTAGTTCGAGTTTCAATCCTGCTTTTGCCCTCAAGTCTCTCGGGGGGGGCTCCGAGCAGCATTTCCACCAGTGAGTACTTGGACAAGGCTCCCTTCCCAATCATAGCGCGGCTGATGTTGTCATAGGCGAGTATAAAGGCTTTCAGGCTGACGTATCCACATTCCAGCTGCTCTTTGCACAGTTGTTCCAGGTACAATCTCGTATACATGTTAACCCGGCTATCGGCGTGGCGAAAGGCGTCCTTCAATTCCTTTTTCAGTTGCTCCCAGTCCTTTTGCAAGTATCCGTTCATCATCTTGATGGTCTTCAGAGCAGTAGTACGAGAAGGTTGCGATAGCGTCTTCGGCGGCTGGGTCAGTTCCAGTACGGGATGAAAGGCTTTCGTATGCTTCGATGAACTCGGTAACATCCGCTCCTCAGAAGACTGGGGCGCCCAGAGTTCCCGGGAATAGCATTTGGCTCTTTTCCTTAGCGATTGCGAGGGCTAAGGACTCGATGAATTGCCTTTGATCTTGCGCATGGTTGGACGGGGTGTTAGCGGAAAGGCCGGCATTGCCAGAGCAGCCAGCCAGTGTTCCTTGGCTACTAGATCTAGCAGCAGCGGAGGCGGATTGAGCGCTCTCAATCGACATTTTGATTGGTTCAGTGTATCGACCTGGGGTGTGGGTGATCGAATGGTGGTTCGGGTCGTGAATTGAAGTTATTCGGTGATCTAAGATCAATTGGCAGTTATAAGTTCTTCGGAAGGGGAGTTGGTGTCATTTGGCGGTCTTTTTGAAGTGGGGTTTTTTCCGGCCTTTCCTTCATTTCTTTTCAGCTCATCTTCGCCATTTCACAGGCGGTCTTCCTTCTTAGCTCCCTGCTAGGTCGTTTATTTCTCGTATTCTGAGTTCACGACTAGCAGTACTCCTTGCCACGTTGTATATTGCTCATATTCTAAACCCACTTCAATTAGCTTTCTTCATACTCATACCCATATCTAGTGTCGTCAATTCCTTCCCCGGTATTCCTCGGGTCAGTGTCTTCCTTAGTATAGAAATGACGTCCTTTTTCGCTTGCAATTCTTCGTCCCGGTATAAGGTCGGTGCCTATTCTCGGTGTTCGTCTAGTTTGCGAACTTGGTGCCTATCGTCCCAATGTTAGAACAGTGCCTATCTCAGTGTTAGTCCCGTTTGCGAGGCCAGTGCCTTTCAGTGTTTGTCCCAATATGAGGTCAGTGCCTTCCATTAGCTACTTCTCTCCACGTTCTACCCTCGTTAACTTGTGGGGGTCTTCTATTCCACTTTTCCACACAGCTCTCCCATCGCCGTCGTTAGTACCGCTCCTAACAGCGTTGTTTTTCCTTCGGCATTCATTCCGCTCGTAAGGTCAGTATGTCCAAATAGCTGTTTCTCTCCACATTTACCCGTGTTAGCTTATCCCTTTGCCGGTAACCGGGTTTGGGCCCATAGATGGGCCCGCTTTTAAAATACACATCACACAACCACAATCCAGCCAAATGCCCTCAGAATAAATAAAAATACTCTACATATGGTGAAATTCATAAAAACAATTTCATTTGAGTGTGAAACACAAAGCCTCATTGCAGTCCTCACTTTATGCTGCTTTTCATGCCTTCTCCACTACCACCCTGACTTCTTCTCCACCTGCAAAGGAAACAATCTACTCTACTCTCCATCCAAAGTGGGGGATGCATTCCTGGAACCTTTCAGCAGAGGGGAAGGGGGGTGTGCTTGGTAACCAGCCTGGTAGGCAGTGGGAGCAAGGCAGATTGTGTGGCTGGAGCCGACCGAGTGATAACTTGTGAAGCCGGAATGCGCAAGGAACCTTTTATTGTTGATGGACTTCCAGCTTGCAGAAGGTTACACACAGTGGAGAGAGGAAAGTCAAAGTGCTCCACAGTACTCTCTTTGTTTGCTGGAAGATCTTGATAGATTATGAGTCTATTGATGAGGGCTGTCTCCAGAATCCAAGTAGAAAAGTGGATACCAATTGCATCTGGACATGGGCTGTGTATCAAAATAGGTTCGATACTGGACAGCCACATTCACACCCACCTTCTGCTGGTTGTAGGCATCAACAATGACTGGTATATCAAGCTCTTTCTGGTGATCTCCAGGAAGAAATGTGGAATTTGTTCCACTTGCATTGGTACTCTTGTTGCCTGGATGCTTTCTCATTCTCAGCACCAGTGAATCCTCATCACTTAAACGGTGGATTGTAGGCATAGGAATTAATGTTTGCTACAAGCTGTCCCATGATGGAGTTGGTAAGAAAGAGATTGAAGATTTGAATTGCAGTAATATCATCCAGCTTAGAGAATGAGATGGGCAATTGGTTCCATGCTGTGTGAGGAGGGACAACAGGTTGTAAAGGGTTGAATGTAGGAAGCTCAGGGAGATGTGTCAAATTTTGAATTGGTTTTTTGAGTGTTTTCTGTTGCATGTGTACATGGATCGTGAGTCTCAGCACCGTCTGATATCTTGTATGAGAATGAAGACTTGTATGAAGATGGTGGCTGTATCAAGATATGCATTAGGACCAGGGTGATGCGTCTCATGTTAGATAGAGCATACGCGTACGCATATGGGAGATTGAACATATACGGGCCTCTGGCCCTCGAGATAGACAAGCCAATCAAGAAGTCACCGAACTATCCAAAGTAACATTTTCTGTTACGATATGGAAGTTGGGGAGAACCGTATGCGTGAATTCTATGGTGCGATATCTGTATCTGTATACCAGTCTAAAAATCCAAGATAGTAGGAAAGAAAAGAGTAGAGTGCAAAGTCTAAAAGAGCAGTCACAAACCCTAGGGCTCCGGCTCATGTACATCTGTAACATTTTCTTATGCTACTTGGCCGAGTGATCAGCGGTGATTGACCTGGCTGGCTCAATACATACTTCATCTGAGGAGCTATAATTATCGTCAAGGTTGAGCATTGTAGGTGGAGCTTCAGTAGTTGGTGTAGACACATCACGTACAATGACAGGTCGGTGCTGGACCACTGTAGGTGGTGGTGGTGGTCTGGAGGTTGTTGCATGTGTACTTGGATTGTGAGTCTCAGCACCGTCTGATGTCTTGTATGAGAATGAAGACTTGTATGAAGATGGTGGCTGTATCAGGATATGCATCAGAACCAGGGTGATGCGTCTCATGCTTGATAGAGCATACGCGTACGCATATGAGAGATTATACATATACGGGCCTTAGGCCCTCGAGATAGACAAGCCAATCAAGAAGTCACAAAACCATCCAAAGTAACAGAGGTGGTGCGCTTTGGACCAGAGTGATCGTCCATGATGCGACACTTGGCACTTTGTTTTTTTACATTTTTTGGTGAGAATGGTGGAGATGAGAGTAGAAGTGGTGGGGGTAGGTAGTTGACATTAAGATTCCGAGGTTTGAGGGTTTCTCCACTCATGATTGTTGTGGTGTGGTCGATGGAGAGTGGGAAGGTGGTTGTTGCTGGGCTGGAGGATGGTACTCTCACAATCTCCAAAGTACTGCTATTTATATGCAACTCAGCACCACAGAACTTGTCACACTGCCACAAGAATTCACAAATAGAAGCTTCTACTAGTTATCTATCAATTCATAATATTCTAGGAGGGGGTTTAAGCGGGTGGCTGTGTTGTTATAAGCGCCAAGGCGCAGCGCACGCGAAAGTGGGCCCTTTCGTGGGCCCGCTACCGGCAAAGGGATAGGGGTCTTCATTCCTACCATTCCGTGCTCAACTTTCCGAACCAGGATCCGCGCATGGGCTCTATTTGTAGTGAAATGGTAGGATTAGAAGGTAAAATGGCTATCATTAACACCCTACGCTGCACTTCTCGCGGTATCTAAAGAAAATACGAAAGAAAGAGCGATTTTAACTTGAGGAGCACGGAAGACGGTGGGAGAACTCGAAGGGATACCCGGGCGTGAGGGACTCGAGAAGCCAAATAACTGTGCGGGTCTACTAAGGCTCAGTGCGAGTTCGTGGGACCGAGGACTAGAGATAGATCATGTATTCTGGGGTAAGGGGATGATGATGGCTATCTACCCGGGGCCTCCCAAATATGCCTCCTGCCGCCCAGTCCGTCTCCAATATGCCTGCATCTCCGTTCGCCCCCCTTTCTGTGCCAATGGTGGCGGTGGTGGAGAAACGGATTTTCCCACCACATCGGAGATAATGTGTGGCTCTCAACCAAGCACTTCTGGACTACCAGGCCATCAAAGAAACTCAATTACAAACACGCTAGACCGTACATGGTAAGGAAGATCATTAATAAGAATGCTTACAATTAGACTTGCTGAACACAATGCGGAACCACAACATTAGTCGAGCGTATTCTTCATGCCAAGCTGCGCTACCGGAAGCTGCACTATCTTGTATAGTGGGCCGAATATAATTACCTGCGTACGAGCTGGGAACTGGCCGAAACCCTCGAGAATGCTCTAGAACTAGCCGACGAGTTTCACCGAAGGGATCCGGAGAAGCCGCGGAGGAAATGAAACGGAACAATTGATTCGAGACTCGGGAGCGGAGGAAAGTCATCAATTGGGCGATCTTTCTTTTCTTCTCTTTGCTTCTCTTCTCTTCTTTTATTGGTCTGGCCCGGTACAAATGGCCTCGGTACGGGTTTTACCACCTCCGGATCACAGCCAAGTGGAGGTGGAATTTCCCTATGCACCGGATCCGCAGAGTTATTATGAGGTGTGTTTCATCGTTGTTTCCTTCTCTTGTATGAGGATATGCAGCCCAGGAGGTCTGCGCATAGAGAGGGGGATAATGTAATGGCGAGGTCATGTACTCGAGGTCAGGGTTACAATGGTAGGCAGGTGGGGCGGCCGGGTAAGTGCATCCTTTTCTCGATTGCTGGTGAGTACTTACTACACTCCTACACTAAAGATCACTCGAGGCCACGTGTGCAACCATTGTTACTATATGATCTGAAAGGAAGTCGCCGATACTGAGATCACCGAGTTGACTCACAGACTACGGACTCATGGTCGTAGACTCATCCACGAGTCTTCACTCGCCACCGCCACTGGTATTTGCAATCATGAGCTTCCATGGACTTCTATGGAGTTCCAGGCTCTCATGTATATAAAGACAGAGCTTCTCCTTTGATAGTAGAATAGACTTCATCCGCTTCACATTCGTAACAACCATATCGCTTATATTACCAGCCCTATCCCTACGTAGCCGAACGTTGGGCGTACGCACCCTTACATTAGATTGGCTGATTGTCTTTCTAGCCTGCCGAAAGAGGCTTGGTATTCTTTTGGCATTTCGGAGTAAATTTTGAAGGTTTTAATATGAATGAATGGTGCTAATGCTACAATATTTGGCTACTATGTTCTAAAATTATCAAGTAAGGCTAGCGCGGACACTAAAAGGGCAAGTTATCCGGTGTTATAACCTATCACAACATTGTACTCTTATTTGAAACCACAATGTAGTTTAATATCGCTCCAACTCTGGTTATAACACTTCCAATATGTCGAGAAGCCATTGAAAACCCTTCAATTCAATTCAGGTTGCTTGGGATCTCCATATTGCGGCTCCAACATTTCAATTTTCGCCCGAGTTTGGGATGATATGCCAAGACCGCGAATACTTTCGCTTAGTGTCTGTGGAAATCTTCAGGCTTTTGCCACTCTGCCGCTCCGGCTACTGGTTATGCAACAGTAAGACCACGCGGTTGAGGTTTATGATCCCCCCGCACGCACTCGTTGAGCCACATATATATGTTGTCCCTATCACAAGTTCGTACCAACGATTACCCTAGCTCATGCATTGATCGGGGCCAGCGATTTGGCCCACGGCCTTACACTTGACCGCGATGTCGGGTTGCAAACACGTAACTACCTGCCTCGCTAATATTTATCTGTTATACAGTACGGGATATTTGCACTACAATATCTTCTATTACGCTTGGAGGTACTATACATTTGCTATTTTTATATTGCCGCTTAGTGGACAAACTGGAAGAGAAGCGCCGAAGTAGCCACAACAGGTCACATGCCGCCGCTGTATTGTAAGTCACGCCCTGCCCGGCGAAGTTCCGAATCAATAAGGATCGCAGTGAAAGGATTAATCGGAGGACTGATAGCATCAAGTTGAAAATACGGAACAAGTAGCTTCTATTTTCGACTAATACATGGACAATGTTGTTTGCATCATACCGGTCTGTTGGATTTGGCAGTTGCAAGCTCTACCGGCGTTCAATTAGGGAAGGCTCAACGTGTGCATATGAACAACAAAGCAGCAAGATTGTCATCTTGAAGCCAAATGGCTGCCGGTTAAATTGCTTTCATACTGACATGCAGACAAAAGGTCGAGAACATAAAGAACATTCATGCTACTACACGACACTGGGTAAATTTCAATGCCTAAAATTCTAACGCCCACAATTTACACAGTAGCTGTGTTATCAGATGCACTTGAAACACACTACGTGGACCCGCTACGGCTTCATACCCGTCGCGATCGCTGCTGAAAAATTCAGGGTAGAAGGAGGAGAGCTCCACCTAGCCGGCCATCCGGAGGGGGGAGGGGAGGGGAATCGGGTACTGCGATACTCTTGTTAGAGTGAATGTAGAATGATTAAAGCAAAACAAAATCGCCGCTGAAAAAGCAGGGGCCCAAGTAAACCCAGATCTGCTCAGTTTATACCTCTTATATATAGCTTTCTTGTACACGAACAGCACAAAGCAGAATCGGCTTACAGTTAGATGCGTTTTCGGATTGGATACCACATGAAGTCTACGCGCGCTACAAACATGCTCTCGTATCCTTGACTTTCATTTTTCGCTTCACGACAAATCCGAGCGAGCTTGCGAACGAGGTGCAGCTGGAAAAATCCAGTATTGCAGAAAGTTATCGCTCGCATCCCCCGTTCGTCAGGTCTGATGCCAGTTGTGTACGATACCGACTGCTCCAACCATATAAAAGAATGAAAATGGTGCTTCCTATTGCCAACTTGTTCCGCACAAGCGGAGCTCCAAGCGACACGTATCTCAAACACAGACACTTAAATATCCCTACCTTTCACCGTCCAATATTTAGTGACAACACATCCCGCACCACCGCAAATTTAACTTTCTGATTGGCAACTACCGCAATAAATTCCGCACATCAGATTTCTGGTACACCGTATACATTCCAGCCAGCGAAACTCAAGATATTCCCAACTCAGAAGGAAAGCATTAGAGTCTTCGTAACAGTTACTACTGTTATCCCACCCTGGTAAAAAAACTTAAAACTGTCCCTCCTAAACTAAAGCGAATATATTTTCAAACGATCTCAGCTAAAAGATATAATGAATCCACATGGACTTTTAGTATTATCTACTCTCTAATGGGTTAAGCTCACCATCTTAGCAATACCTGTTGACTGAAATGGCCCATTTCAATCCGTTTCAAGCCAACCCACGTGCCGACCACCGGCGAAGGGCCGTCCCCCAGCCGGGAGCCCGGTATATCAATCGTTTTCCGGCCACACAAAGTATTTCGGATCAGCAACGAAACATAGCCAACGCAGAGTTAAATCAAGGGTTGCGGGGATTAAATGACGAGCAGAGGGTATTTCAAAACGCTAACAGCCATGTTATTCGCTACTGATCTTCTGTGAAGGCCTCTCATAGCAACCACCGAACGACATACATACCACCGGTTCCACCACCGCCGCTACCTGTCGTCACCAGCGTACACAACCGACCTTACATTCCATATTATCACCGCCGTGTTCCACGAACGATGCAACCATTCAATTACGGCAACTGTAGTGAGACTATCCCTCTAGCGGTCGCGGCTGGTATATCTTGGCCAAGAGGATTAGCAGCAGAAGTTCACGCCCTCGCCGCTTACACAGACAGACTCTCCAGTGTCAGATCGATTACTGAAGACGGGATATTCGATGCCTCCATTCCTCTCTTAGAGCCATGCCCCAATTGCAAGAAGCTTATGTCACAAATGCCAGGCTCCACATGGATGTTGACAGGTTCTGGGACGAGTCAAGATATACGTTGGACGGTGGAGAAGCGAGGAAGTCTGTGCGGTAGACAGTTCCGGGGTGTTTCAACGGGGTACAGTGAATTTTCGTATACAGTGGCATATACGGCAAATAAGGCGGCGATTTATGACATACTGATGGGTTGGACCATTGGGGGTGTTGGTGTACATGTGAAGGCGGATGTGAGGAAGAACTTAGTTCTTCTGTGGCACGAGTTTATTGTTCCATACCGGTAATGCATATTAATCTGTGTTGTTAATTAAGCTAACATATGGCTCTGACATTTTCAGCAATAACGAAAAACTATTTCGTCTCAACGCATCCAACGAAGTAGAGCCAGTCATAGTCCGAGTCAACAACGCCTCTATCCCGATATGCACTGTCTTCTGTGCCCTGGCCTACATCCTCTCTAACGTCCTAGAGCCATCGCGAGGATATACCCAGAGCACAGCGTACTTCCTTCCATTGATGGCTATTCTCGCCAAATGGTGTAAAATTCTCTGCCCTTGGGGACACCCGAATGTGATAAGCGTTATCGGAATCACCAGTTGGTCGCCAAAGGGTGTGACGCGGTTCCTGTTGGGTACTTCAAAACCTTTTTTGCAACCATGGGCGCAGCAAATATATATTCGACGACGTGGGCCTGCGATGAAGCTGTATAGGAAAGCGTTGTTGGAGCAGGTGTTTGGGAGGCTGCCGGAATAGGCTGGAGAGAGTCGATGCAAGGATTAGTTAAGTTCGTGCCCGTGTAACAACATTGCATGTTTCGGTTAGATGTTGCTGCGAGGTTGTAATGGCAGTCAGGGTTAATGAGAATTATGAGCGTCTGGTGGTGCACATATTACAGTACTGTTCTGTTGACTAGGGATTTGGCCCGGTGGCTTACGGCCCCCATTGGCCTCGCTTGCCCCCATCGGCCTCGCCTGCCCCCATGGCAAGGAGGAGGGCTCGGCACTGGTACTCGGCATTGGGCTCCGGCTTTGGCAGTCGGCATTGGGTTTTCCTTCTCTCTCTTTCATATATAAGTCCATAGTCTTCCTTCTCTTTGGATCGACAGACAATTCATCATCTCATCTTCTTCTCCATCATCTTCTCGTGTCAACATGTTCCCCAAGTCTGACCTTCATTGTAGTCGACTGGCAAGTATTATGAGAAGTTGAGAACATTGTGTGAGTTGCGCCTGATGCAGATAGTGTTATGCGAGAAATTCATCTATGCAGACAATAATTGTACCGAGCCATCGGTATAACTGCCGTTGTCCCAACAACGTGTCTACCGGTACATGTTAGAATCCCGCATGTGCATAGTATCACCGTACATTACCTAGGTACCATACATCAAAGTAACACAATAACCAACAACTACTAGTATGTACTGTCGTCCGACAAGTGTAAGAGGAGATAGAGAGACTGTAGTGTTGATGTAGAGGTCATAGACAGAAGTTCATGTGGCATAGGCCGCGAGATATGATCTATGGAGATCGATCAGATCGATCTGATAAATTAGATAGCGGACCGATGCCAATATTAGAGACATCAAAATCGTCCAGTAACATTAAACAAAAAATAATTCCACGAATTTTTATTCTTTTACAAACTATTTGAATTTGAGTATAACAAAGGCTAGTGAAATTTATCAAGACCCAGTTTATTATGCAAACGAGTTGTGGTGCTGCTATAAACAATAAGAGGTAAATACGCGTGTCTTGCTTTCGTGACCAGACTTTTTGGCCTCGCTCGCAAGCTCGCTCGGCGAAAGTACACAAATCGTAGGGGATGGCAGGCGAGATCACGCGTGTCTTACGATTCGAGTAACGACCACATTCCAATAAGCACACTAGAGTAGTGCTCGAGACATCTTATCTTCACACCGTGATACATGCACTTAGTATCACCTGTAGGGTTCACTTGCAGCTATTACAAAGGCTGAGATATCTTCTGCTGGATGCTGCGCTGCCATTTTGCTCGTATACTGGTCGCCGGGGGCGTGTATACTGGTCGCCGAGGGCGTGTGGGTACCAGCTACTGGACATATTCACCCCGTTATATTTCCTAGTTTCATTGCATCAGATCGAAATTTTTACACCTCATCTCTTCTCCGCACTCTTGCCAGCGATTCTTCTCTTTCTTGATCTCTCTGCGCCGGTGTCATCTCTTCTGCCGTCATGCCTCCCCCGAATCCTCGTCTCTGCTCCGTGACCCCTCCTCAGCAGTGTAAGGCTTCAGTCTTGTAAACATTTATTTCCCTGAACCAAACTACCGGTCATTGATCATTGGGGTGGAGATTAAGATGACATATACGGAGACGACGAAGCAGCGGCGACAAGGTCAACTAGAGGGTTGGTATTGTTGTTGTTTATTCATACTGTATGCACTCTTACTAGAGTATGACAGGACCTGATATCCCCTCCGCCTCCGGGCTAGTCGGCTAGATGGCGGAGCTCCCCTCCGCTACCCTTCGTCCCCGCTGACAAATGAAAAGAAAAGAACGAAAGAAAAGAAAAGACCGATAGAAAGAACGATATAAAGAGGGTTGGTGTAAGCAATGGTGAAGTACCTGAAATTTATAGGTTAGAGATCGGAATACTTCGTAGTGCTTGAGGCGTCTTGGACTTATTAGAGTCATACACATACAACGGAAGAAAAGACGACGCCAACAAACAGAGAGCAATCCCTAACCCTCCATTCTTTCCCGGGCTGCTTTCAACTACCACCTGTCATAACCACCCTCCTATAGGAGTCTGCATGTGCTACCCCAAATAATTTTGAAAGCGGTCTTGACGATATACATTATCGCAGTTGCGCTTTATTAATTGATGGAGAGGTATAAAGATTGGTCTATTCGAATTCCTCGCTCAGGTAGTCTGCTGCTTACACCAACACCACAATTTCTATCATTTTTCATAGTGGTTATAGAGAACATGACACTTGGGGGATTTATTATGCGTGGGACCTTGTTGTTAAAGGTTCTGCGGAGGCGGAGACGAGGGTAACCAGGCGCTCGGGTATGGGCATGGGAGCTGTGTATGGACACGAATGCCAAGATCCAATTGTGTATTCATTTTAAGATGCAACACCGCAGCCCGCTCATACGACGATGTAAGGCTAGAAGGTGTAATAGGGAGTTACCTACACTAATCCTGCATATCATGCAACACGGTATACAATTCGCGGACTTATTTTCGTTTGATGTGTCCCAACGATTTTATGGGGTTTGTTTGTTTGTTTTAATCATATTGCATTCGGCCGCTAAGCGGCCATGGCATAATGCTACAGTTTTCCCCTCCGACGATTTTATGGGGTACGGAAGCTGCAACTCATTGGCTTGGTATTTCGGTGGCACACAGTTACTCGAGTACATACGTACTCTAACAAAAAATTGCACATCTGTGCACACTTCCCTTTATCACTCTATTGCTCCTTGACCTACATATCCTTATCTCCGTCTTTTTCTCGATCTTCTCTTTCGATGAATGTGAGAGGATTCTGTATATTACGAACACTGAACCTCAGCAGATATCACTCGTCCGCACCAAATGTCGCTGAAAATCGGTGCCCATACTAGGTACGTGACAATTGTAGTGGGTAGCAGAGCTGCGCGTTACTGGGGCAACACTAGTGTATTCACCATATGCTTTTCTGTGGGGGCTGCACCATCTTTGACGTAACCAGCCGCAGGAGCATCATCCATCAAACAAAATCGAGAGGGTTTGGCGTTAAGCTTCTTTGTTTCATCAATAATAAACTTCTCATCTTGGCATCATCCACCGAAATTGATCATTTCGCTAGGCCCTATGAACCTCACCTACGAGTACTTATGCCATCCGCTAGATACTAGCAGCGGCACTAACCTAAGCGGTATAGTCCCGACGAACTGTGCGGCTTGCAGGTTTGGGTAGCCCCACTCGTCCGAATTCCAATACTCCGCGGTGATACACAATACAACCCGGTGCATTATTGCCCCCACAACCTTACCGCACTGTCACTTTTGGAAAACTCCCATGTCCAACTATTTAACGAAGCAGTTGATGTCGGAGAATGGATTACTATCAGTGCAGTTGCAAAGCCTGTGCAGTTGCGAAGCCTGCCCAGTTGGGAATCTTGAACCCTAACCCGCCAGTCCCGGAGGCGTCGACTACATGTCTGGTGTGGGGGGTGTTGGAAATGGTAGCCGACGCTGTGAGAAAGTCTAAAAGTGATATCTTTCTCTCTACTCTAGTGGACTCTCTATATACAGAATGACAAGACCATATTGGCCGCTCTGCCATCATCGGGCGGACTCGGGCGCGAGGTTAAGGGGATTTCCAATAGAGGGTTAGGCAATGTCGCACCTAGAGGTGTGTGATATCCACAGGATCAGTTGCAGAAGGTCGTTGTTTTCATCGTTGCTATACACTATGGAGCGGATAAATTACTCGCATTATTGCTTCGCTACACAACTCGCCTAGTTCATCGGACGTTGAAGCAACTTGGGGTTCACAGGGCATTGCCGAACTATTCCACAACTGCTATTCTAACAGCAACTTCCGGTAATTTCTGGCTTACGACTCATTGTTGGCGCCGGGTAGACATGGAGAGAAATTGCCGCTACAAGGATAACCAGACGTATTGTATAACGTTTTGATAGTCACTTTGACAGTCGTACAGTCCTACCGTGCATTGCACTGGGCGGTATTTACTTGCGTGAAATTACTATTTAAAGGAAAGATAAAGCTAACAAAAGGAAAAACAGCAAATACGTAATAATGCCCTACTTTCCGTGAATAATAGCACAAAAAAATCGTTGCGTGTAATATTGTACTGTTGGCACTGGCCAATATGAGACAATGAAACCTTTGCGTCATGCCAAAACTCTTCATAAACCGGTACTTATCTGATCTGACCTTTCAAATTCCAAACAATGAAAGTTCATTTTGAATAGAGGCGACCGAATCGGGCTAAATCCTTAGTTAACATGAACCTCGGTCCGAATAGTGGCAATTGTGCCAGGTAATAGGGCTACGTATTGCTGGGGTAACGCTGTTCTGCGTGGATTGTCACTTTGTATCATCTATAAGTCAAAATCGAGTAGATTCATCTTTATGCTTTTTTTGCGTCATCAATACTAAACTCCTCATCTTGTCATATACCGACGACATCAATCATTTCCACCAAGCTTCGACAAATTTCATCTGTGAGTACAGTAAGTATTTGTTCTACCCCACCGGTCAAGTCATCCTCTTGGCCACGGGGGTTACCTACCCACCAAGTACACACTAAAACCGCCACAATCCGGGGTCAGATCTTGCTCAGAATTTCCAGTAACTCTCACTTGGTTATCCGCAGGAAATTCCTAGAGTTTGTTTAGGAACGGGCCATATTGGGGGCTGCTATGCTCACCGGCGTGCTCTTACGCATGACTCTGGCAACGACACCAGCCACCACAGCACCAAAATTTTTTCTAGGTTCTTCATGCTTTCATATGTATTTTCAGAACCCTTCGAGAAGATGTTTTGCGAATTTGAGGGCACTGTGTAGTCAGAAACTCGACAAAACACCCTCATATCACGATTTACTTGGTGGCTGAGACACATGGCGGGTGGGGTAGAACATATGCTATTCGCCAGATAGTACCCGCTGCACAGTTAGCCCACTCATCCGAATTTCACTTTTATTGCTACCGTACTGCAGTATTATACAATACCACCCAGTTAATTCTTGCATCTCCAACATCACTGCACTCGTATTTTGTAAAACTTAGATGTTGAACTATTTAAACGAACTAGTTGATGCCGGAGGGCGGAGTATTAGCATTAGAGTAGCTGTGCGAGGCCTGCCCAATTACGTAACCGCAAACCCTAACCTGCAACTACCAGAGGTGTCGACTATATCTTGATGCAGAGAATTAGGCAATGACATACTCGAAAGTGTGTGATCTCCGCAGGTTCAGTTTCATAGGGTCTTCGTTTTTACCTTTGATATACACCAACTTAGAAACCTGGGCCTGGCAAATTGTTGAGATCAATCGACTACGAATAGAGATATTGAATTGACTATCCTACAAAAGTGATTGTCTAAAGAACAAAGAGAGAGAGAAAGACAGGCAAATATTGTTGACACGAAAAGAACATGATGGAGAAGAAGAAGAATATGAATTGTCTGTCGATCCAAAGAGAGGGAAAACTATGGACTAATATACAAAAGAGAGAGAAGGAAAACTTCCTGCCGACTACCAAAGCCGGAGCCCAAAGCCGAGTACCAGTGCCGAGCCCTCCTCCTCGGCATGGGGGCAGGCGAGGCAGGCGAGGCTGGTGGGGGCAGACGAGGCTGGTGGGGGCGGGCGAGGCCGATGGGGGCGGCAAGCCACCGGCCTCATGCCCGAGTCCACCAACATCGAAGACTAAGGAAGCCACCGGGCCAAATCCCTAGTCAACAAATATATATGGGAAAGAAGGGGGCATACTCAGCGAAGCCGAGTATCACATCCGGAGACCGATGCCGGGCATCACTCCCGGGGCTAGACCTCGCCTCGGCATGGGGGCTGGTGGTGGCCCATGGGGGCCGCAAGCCATCGGGCCAAATCCCGTGCCAACACGAATGACCATCACTATGGCTTCACCACACTGTTCACCTAGTTACTTCATCGAACGTTAAAGCAAGAGTTCAATTCAGCGGTCACAGGATATTGCAGAGCTGCTCCCACGAGGAGTGTGGACAATTTGAGCTTGCGACTCATCGTTTGTCCGACAGACACGCAGTCAAATTATCGCATCAAGAATAGTATTCTGTAACATTTATAAGTCAACCTGATCGTCAGATCATTCTTCGACTGTATTTACTGGCGTGAAATTGCTATTGGAAGGAATGATAAGCCTATCAAAGGAAAACTGCCGATTTACAATGGAGCCCAATTTACGTATGAGTAATTGCGTACTGACTATCGTTTCATCCAATATCGTAGTGCTGGCATAGCCTATTGAGGCGACATTAAGACCTATGCTCCACCCCATAACCCTACACGAACCAGTACGTATATGATCTGACACTGAAGCTCCAAAAGAATGAAAGTTCATCGCGGTATTGTCGAGACTAAAGGAAAAGCTAGAATATTGGAACTACATCTAGCGTACATCAGCATGTAACTAATATTACCTCACACATAACATTGGAGAAATAACCTCACATACAAGTAAACTAAACAGACTTAGAGAAAAGAAGTCACTTTCCCAACGGCACCTCGATTGCGGAGTAACCGGGTCACGGACTCATGCCTGCCCTCAGCCGCCAGGTGCAGCGCCGTCCGACCGTTGCGGTCCGTCGCCTCGATTTCCGCTCCACGGTCAAGGAGCAGCCGGACTGTAGCCTCATACCCATACATGGCTGCTATGTGTAGAGCTGTCGTACCTTCGTCGTTTACCTTAGCCTCGATTTCGGCTTGACGTTCGAGGAGTAGCCGGACCACGGCCTCGTGCCCGCCCTCAGCTGCCAAGTGTAGTACCCTCCGACCATAGAGTGCGTCGTCGATTTTGGCCCCGCGATCGAGCAGCAGTCGGACTGTGGCCTCGTGCCCGCACTTTGTTGCCAGGTGTAGCGCCCTCTGAGCGTAGCGGTCATCTTTTGCCTCGGCTTGGGTTCCGTGATCGAGAAGCAACCTCACTGTGGCCTCGTGCCCACACTCGGCTGCCAGGTGAAGTGCCCTCTGATCATAGAATGGGTCCCCGGTTTCGGCTCCAAGGTTGAGAAGCAGCTGGACCGTGGCCTCGTGTCCGTTCAGGGCTGCCAGTTCCAGAGCCGACATATCGTTGTGGATCTTGGCCTTCATATTCGCTCCGCGATCAAGAAGCAGCCGGACGGTGGCCTCGTGCCCTTTCTGGGCTGCTAGTTGTATTGCCGACATACCGTTGTTGTCCTTGGCCTCGATATTGGCTTCGTGGTCGAGAAGTAGACTGACAGTTGCCTCGTGCCCTTTCTGGGCTGCTAGTTGTATTACCGACATACCGTTGTTGTCCTTGGCCTCGATATTGGCTTCGTGGTCGAGAAGTAGACTGACAGTTGCCTCGTGCCCTTTCTGGGCTGCTAGTTGTATTACCGACATACCGTTGTTGTCCTTAGCCTCGATATTGGCTTCGTGGTCGAGAAGTAGACTGACAGTTGCCTCGTGTCCGTTTTGGGCTGCTAAGTGCAAAGCCGTCCAACTTGTGTCGTTGCTCATGGCCTCAATTTTGGCTCCGTGGTCGAGGAGGAGCCGGACCGTGGCTTGATGCCCATTCTGGGCTGCCGGATGCAGCGCCGACCTACAGTTGTTGTCCTTGTACTCGATTTTGGCTGTGGGCCCATGATTCCAATAGCTCAGACGGTCCCAGCCCGAGGTGGGGCTTAGTCCAGTCGGGTCCTGCGGGAAGGGTAAACTGTTCTGGACTAGATGCGGAGGATTCCAGTCTCGATCATTTCGTACTTGGACCGTTGGGTCGTTGCGTTGAGGTTGAGGAATAGCTTGTCCGAAGCGTTGTTCCGGTTCTTGCCTGCCAGATATAGCGCTCATGTACTGTTGTAGTAGTCCACGGCCTCGATTGCGGCCGAAGAGTGGGACAGTGGCTTGGTGGCCGCTCTGGGCTGCCGAAGGCAGCGCCGACCGACAGTTGTTGTCCGTGTTCTCGATTTCGGCAGCGCGCCTATAACGATTCCAATGGCCCGGACCGTCCCTTACTTGGACCGTTGGGTCGTTGCGTTGAGATTGAGGAATAGTTGGTCTGACGTCTTGTGCCAGTTCTCGCCTGCCAGATGTAGCGCTCATGTACAGTTGTCGTAGTCCACGGCCTCGATTGCGGCCGAAGAGCGGGACAGTGGCTTGGTGGCAGCTCTGGGCTACCGGATGCCGTGCCGGCCGACAGTTGTCCGCGTTCTCGATTTCGGCAGCGGGCCTGTAAGGATTCCAATGGCCCGGACCGTCCCTTACTCGGACCGTTGGGTCGTTACGTTGAGGTTGAGGAATAGCTGGTCCGAAGCCTTGTGCCAGTTCTCCCCTGCCGGATGTAGCGCTCATGTACCGTTGTGGTTGGTCATGGCCTCGATTGTGGCCGAGTAGCAACTGGACAGTGGCGTCATGCCCGTTCTCGGCAGCTAGGTACAGCGCAGATACACCGTTGCTGTCGTTCCTGGCGTTGATTTGGGCTCCTCGGTCAAGGAGAAGCCGCACCGCGGCCTCGTGCCCATTCTTGGCTGCCCGGTGAAGTGATGTATACTTGTGCTTGTTAGTGGATTTACAATCTGCACTTGCTGCCAACAGGTTGGTGATGGCCACGATGCAACCTTCCTCTGCTGCAACACCAAGCAAGTGATTCACTTGGCTCTGGACATTTGGAGTGTTCGAGCTGATATCATAGAGTCGTTTCAACAGACAAAATGCTGCTGACTGTGGACAGAGGTCGAGGCTCGTGGTTAGGTCTGAAGGAGCAGCCCCAAGGTTGAATCGCTCTCGTTCTTTGGAGGTGTCAGTAGCTCAAGCGAGTACCTAATAAATGCTCTGCTATCTAGGTATCGAACAAGCTGCTGTAATTCTCCGTAGCTTGAAGTATTAGAGCTCGATTCATCTATAATTATGTGTTGAAATTCGTTCATCACCTCTCGGCAGTGCAGGCTTAGATACTTGACGCAGGTTGTCCGGATCACCGTTTGAGCCTGTTGAACATTGGGAATAACTCTGAAAACAGATCCATTCACGGCATCGTGAGGGCGGAGGAAAAATTCGCGCACAGTCTGATGAATTACTTGGACTATTTCTGTTTTTCCCGATCCTGAGATCACAGTCATGACGTCAGCTATTCCAGATCAGTACAACCAGACGCAATGGACCCACGCACTTTCGTATCCAGGAATGGCTTTTATCTCCACAAAATGTCCGGCAGATCTAGCTACTAATGCATGGATGCTCAAAGACATATTTCGTTCCAAGTAATCTGCGCTGAAGTGGAATTCTTGTTCATCTGGAGATATAGCTAGGGCTTGTCGTAGTTCAACAAGGGTGATCGGGCGATGGGAAAAGAGACAGAATTGAAGGATCCGTATGCCATATTCCGTATAAATATCGTCATTACGTTTCAGCTCGAGAAGCATGAATTCATAGTATCTCTTAAGATCTCTAGGAAGGGTTTTCAGAATGTGCATCAGCTGTTCCTGGTTGCATCCATTCTTTCTGTGTCTCTTGAGATCCATTTCGATCAAGTGTACCCACACGAAAACTCCGTCAGCATGATTGATTATATATTTGTTGGCATCAGCTTCACTTCCAGGGCTGAGGTCCAGGTCACGAAGAAAGCTATGCGTGTAGCCCATGATATCTTGCTTATTTCTCTCCTGGAGGAGTAAATGGTGGCATCTCGGATCCGAATCAATACCTTTAGGTAGGTCGTTTATTGGGCGGCATGCAAGACAGACTTTCAAGCAATTGCCTTCTGTCGCCGCCAAATTCCACAGTAAGGTGATGGCATCTTCCCTATCACTATCATCTGATTCGTCCAGAGCGTCAACGATCAGGACAAGTTTCGAACGTAGCGGGCGCATACTGCACAGCTGCAGTATTTCCTTCAATGATTTATATGGCCATTTAGTGACGCTGTCGGAATTAGGCAATAGAAGACGCCGATATGTTTCCTGAACATGTACGAAACACGATTCGTCCGCCGCAAGGATGTGGTAGAGTAGTGAACGCAGCATAACTTCGTGGCTTCGGTGGAGCTCACCATCCCGGGCGCTGTAAAAGAAATCCGCTATAATGTTTGATTTGGAGCCGTGAAGTTCTAGATGGTCTTTGACAAAACGTAACAGCGTGCTTTTACCGCTTCCCGCTTTTCCTTCGATGAACAACAAGCTTGAGTTCTTCGAAGACATCCAAGAATCGTACTCTTTACTTTTCAACAACCACCGAAGTGTCAGATCATGGCGGGTGACAATGTTTTGGTACCGCGAGTTATCGAAGTATAGGCTCATTAGGCACGCTGCAGGGCAGTCAGCATGAGAATTAAAATATATAAGACGGTTTAGGAAACAAAACCTTTTCTTTCTTTATCATACTCAATGTCAACTTCTGATCGGTCCTTTTGTAGTCCTAGATCGCCCACAGTTGGTGGATTTGTGATCAATAATTTGACCGTGGGTAAATGCCACTGCAGAGTCCTCATATGTTCAAGTAATGAGCTCCATGTTTCAATGGGTGGATTGTCAAGATCAAAAATCAATGTCAGAGGAAGGATTACTTCGTTGAGGGGGGTTTCCATCTCAGCCAGTGGCGTTGAATGCAGTGTGATATCAGTCAACTCAACGTTCAGTGCCACCTCCAGTGCTTTTTCAAAAGCATCCCAGAGATCTGTTAAAGTAGCAAATTCCAACAGCGGTTTTACATCATGCACCGGGGCGCCCGTAACCATCTCCGCAAAGTCGCTCTCAGTTCGGCACGCAAGCAGATGGCTTAGAAAGGCGGTAACAATTGACTGTGATCTTGGCTTCGAATAATTCAGATGGCCAATCAACTGGCAGAGTAGGGTGTGTAATGAAACCGCAATCGGGATTTCATGTTTGTCCAGAGATCTCCAAGTTGAGCAATATCGACGATCTGCCGTTCGGTAGAAAAAGTACAAAGGCAAAGTAATGGCATTGATTCTCTGAAGGTCACGAACAACGTAGTATGCAGCTTGCTCCAGACAGCGTTCTGGTGGAGCGCTCAAAACTAACGTTCGCAAATCTTGTTTCCATTCTTTGTAGTCCATATTCTCGAAGATCCAAAAGAATTGACCATCATTGTGAGTTCCAGTACCGATGATCCGAGTCAGATGTTGTTCTTGATTGACTGGTGAAATAATGCGGCAAAAGTCCTCTGGCTTCATCAAATCAATCAGAGATTGGAATGTGTCCCTGCTAGTCCTGGCTACAACAATATCAGCCTTGGCTATACGAAACCTTGTCATAGAAACATTATATTTGAGTTATATACCTAACCAGTGCCACTCCTGAATACGCCTGGCAACTGTCTCAAACGTTCCCTCCTCTTTGTCGAACTTTACCATATCTGTATGGTTAGAGTTGATTGGAACCCGACTTTCCTGCTCTACCCCAAGTGCCGCCGAGGATCTCAGCACTCTCTGGATTTCGGGTCCTCTTCTCCCAACTGTGTCCCCGATCTACCTTAACGTCAGTATCAGATCATTCTAGGTAACTTCCTAGGTAAACCGACGCTTACAACTGTGGCAGTTCTCTCGGTTTCATAGAAACTGCAGATTTTGCCAGTAAACTGTTGCCACATTGGAATACAGTCCTCTCTCTGATCTTCCAAGTACCCCGAGTGGTTATTCATCTGCTCAAGCAGCTGTCGAAGCTCATAGTTGTCCGTTTCTGCCTGATTAGCCACTATCTCCCGGAGATCATCGATATTCAGCCCCTGGTGAGGAGTTCCAAAAAAGAAGATTCCTCGCACGGCGTCAAAAATATCACGGCGACCTGGGTCTTTAAACGACTGAAGCATGATCTGTTCCCTAGGACATTAGCGACTAGTGAATACTATATGTGTGATAGAGTACGGATATACCTTAGCAACCAAGATACCGCCAAGACTGTGACAAATGAAGACGATTGGGCGTTTCTAAATAAATTGATCAGCAGTCAACCCCAAATACATAGATCACTAATTTCGCTTCATACGGGACAGTCAAATCTAGCATTGCGTAGCTTCTCCGTGAAGTCCCTTATATGGTCGGTCAGTCTGGCCCCGTTGGGTTCCAACAGGCTACTGTTGTAGCCGTATGTCATAATGCGTGCATTATCAAATTGCTTAGGCAAGAAATCGTAGAGCCACATTGCGTGGGTTCTTCGACTTTGCCATGATCCGAATGCATGCCCCGCGAGTCCCGTAATGGCAATAATGCTAGGTATGTCAGTGACCTGAACCGATAGTTGAGGATTATAGTGGCACAAACTCTGCAGTAATCGGTTCATTCGGATTGTTTAGTGGCGTCAGACCATAAAACTGTTTGTCGATATACAGTCGCACATCTCGGCCATGTTCACGAAATGTGGCACCTTTTTCATCGCTATGCTTCCATCCATCGAAATACGTGGTATTCCTTTTCATCCGGAGTAATGCTATATTGGCTTGCAAATTGCTACAGGCTCGAAATATTGAAAGTTCGACATGCGCGAGATCGATATCAGGAGCGATTGTTTGCAACTTTTGCTCGAGTTCATTTATATCCCAGTGTGAAGGGACGCCAGTGATCCGGAAGCACGTTGGTTGACCGTCTTGAGGCCGAGTCGAAGGACGATGCTTATTACCCGCCGCAGAGATCGGATGAAGGTTGCGCTTATTACACCCGTTGTCCTTGTTCGGAGGCACAGCAGCAGACGAGCTAGAGCTGAAATAGCTTTGTATTATTGAATTGATGAAACCGTTCAAAAACATATCGCTAATTTCGACCAGTCCAAATCGGTTGGGTCAGGAGATGAGTCGAGTGCAAAATAAAAGGATTACCGCGGAGTTCAAAAAATAAAGTGGAGAAAACGCTGTCCGCACACACCTACTCTGACTTGTTCTTAAGTAAACGGAGTAGATGATCGATGATCTGAATCGCTTAGCGCTATTTAGACGTGGCAGTGCTTTGCAATTCCGCTAAATCATCCCAGCAAATGCATGCAGGATACGAAGTCATGCGCAACATGCACAACGATAAACAAGTGGTGTAATTATCAGGCGCGTGGGGGAAGAAACTACGGGGTGGTAAGGACCAGGGTTTGTGACAGGTGGGCGCAGCGGCCGTGCGAAAAGAAAAGCAGCGTTGGATTGATGTCGGAGATGCCCATATGGTAGACGCACCTGATTGAATTCCGTGCTACTGCAGAGTGCAGTAGCATTCACTCTCAGCAACCCCATGTTTACTGGCCAGTTCCATGGTTTCACAAAGAGTCAGGTCAGGAATGTTGCATTGGCTCGCATCTGATGGTTCTACAGATCGAATGTCTTGTAAAGCCATCGAGTGTTCGGCACCGCCCGGCGCTGCTACAAAGGTCCAAGCCTGCTCGAGTATTCAGTTAGGTGTTCATCCATGATTATATAGGCGACTAATTACGCATGCAAATTAATTCCATTGTACAGTAATGCAGAGCTGCTGCATTAGGGCTATAGCGGTCAAAATTAAATATCACGATATGAGATTTGCTGAATGAGGCAATTCATGCGCACCATCACCCATTTCCACTAGCTTGTGCATGATGTCGCCCCAATCTACGACCATGTGTGTCGACCTCGTGTATTTTAGGATGACATCGTGTATGACCTACTGGAATTGGGTGCTGGTGCATGTCCTAGTCCATTCGCGGTGTGTACCCAACTTCCGTGAATGGACTGGTTCCTTTGCGGAGCGTACATACATACCAAAAGTGCTAATTACGCTCAATCAAAAATAATAATTACTCTGTATACCATCATGATCCCTACGATCATCTGCATCCCTCAACGTCGTGGTGCGACTACAATCACACTGTGCTCCATATTGCCGTTTGAAACCGTCTCTTCTTCTCATTATCCTCTTCGTTCACATTACCCTCGTCCTCCTCCTTCTCCCTCCTCGAGAGCCCCTCCTACTTCAGCATCCAGTTTGGTCAAATCACTTTCGGTGTTTTCCTTAGCGATATCCTCCTCGCCATCATCAGCGGAAGTAAAATCAGTCTGCTCCCAGGCCTCTGATTCTCGTGTATTTGCTCAACTTCGCTTTTAATTATGACAGTGCTAGGGGGAGTTGTTATCTGTTAAGTTTGAAAGTACGAGATGGAGCTCCACAATGCAACATCGCAGATAAAATTCTGCTGGGCTGGAGGTACATAGTTGTGCTGGGCTAAAGGGACTAAATTGCGCTGATTGAATTCTGCTGGATATGGCCAGCTGAGAATGCGTACATGCGTGCGCATACATGCATGCAGAGTATTTATCGACTCCCGAGTGTGCACACTCCGCGAATGAGCTAGTCCATTTACGGAGGGTGGGACTCCGCTAATGGACCGATCACTCCGTGGGGCAACATCCTCCGTGAATGGACTAGAACAGTGCACATCACATTTGGTGCAATTACACTACTGTAAACCCCGGAATCTTTCGAAATTGCAAATTACTCAAGCACCACAGAATGGAGAAATGATCGGAGATTGCAGTCTGATGGATAACTCCAAGGGCTACATGTCAATGAAAAAATCAAAGTCAATCGGACCAGATATGATGTTACTATATGATCTGAAGGGAAGTCGCTGATACTGAGGTCGCCGAATTGACTCACAGGCTACGGACTCACAGTCGTAGACTCATCCACGAGTTTACACTCGCCACCGCCACTGGTATTTGCAATCGTGAGCTTCCATGGACTTCCATGGTGTTCCAGGCTCTCATGTATATAAAGACAGAGCTTTTCCTTAGATAGTAGAATGGACTTAATCCGCTTTACATTCGTAACATTTGAGGAAGTTGGAAACTGGAATGAGAGTCCACGAAGCTGACAGATTTTTTCCCACCTTCTACCCCGCTGTCCCCCCACCGCTTCGCAACCAGTCCCAGTACCTTGCCAAAAATGGAGAATCCATATACGTACAGTAGAGATACTCTACACCAACGGGCTCCAGAATCCACGAAGAATTGGTGGAGCTGTTGGGGGAAGTGTGAGCCCTCCTCCTTCTCCCCCCTACCAGCCTCCCCCATCGGTCCGCCAATTGGCTGTCAAAATTGACGCCTTTTGGCACAGAGTGGCTCTACTATATTTGGATGGATTCTGTCTTGTCGTTAGCTAGGTACTGGAACTGGCTGTGGAGCAGTAGGAGGGTCCGTTTGCAGGTGAAGTTAGAGGACACACCCCCTCCCATAGCTTACAACCAGTACCAGTACCAGCTCAGCAACAACGCAAAATCCATTTACATATAGTAGAGCTACTCTGTGTCAAAGAGTGCCCAATTTGACCAAGAATTGGCGGACCTATGGCGGAGGCTGGTAGGGAGGGGAGGAGGTGGTGGAGGGCTACCTACCCCACTCGATTTCACCACCAATTCTGGTTGGAGTTCAGCACCCTCTCTGGCAGTCTCTTTCGCATGTTTGGAGACTATTCAGGGGCAGCATGGCAGTTTCTAGAGAGTGTGAAATGTTACTGGAGCGAATATTGTCTGAGTTACGCTACTGTAGAGGGTCTCTCACTTTGGAAATGTAAAAATAGCACCTATCTTGATAGCCACCAACCCAAATCTGTGAAGACTGGTACCAATTAGCAGCTATCATGCTCTATATATAGTGACAGAGATTCCAGCCCATTCCATTTACTCAATGATTCCACCAGTCCAGCAAAGGATCAGTCCAGACCGGAACCGTCCAGTCCAGTCCAGGTCCAGTCCAAGAAATTTTTGGACTGGGATCGGACCGATCCCGGATGCTGACAGACTGGACTGGGCTTGGTCCGGACCGATCCCTCACGGTGTCCAGGGTTAGGGTATACTTTCCCGGTTATTAGTCTTTTAATGGGGAAAATATATCTCGATGGAGCTGAATATACAGACAGAAGTGGTATAATTTCGATCAGAGTGGGTATTCAGGGGTGAGTTGTGATAAAAAGTGAGGATGAGTCATGTTTTCGGTAGTACTTGACTAAAAAGCAATGTCAAAATTATATGCGTAAATGGATCGGTCCAGACCAAGCCCGTCCAGTCCAAGACTGCCAGTCTGTGGATCGGTCCAGTCCGACCTTCCCATTAGACCGGACTGGACTGAGCCCTACCGCGGATCGGGATCGTCCGGACTGGTGGAATCATTGCATTTACTATTGGTAGTGACCCGTTGGTGGAAGATATGAAAAAACCCGCGAGCTTCACAGTCTCCCACTCACATTTCTAACTTCCTCAAAATTAGACCAATTAACTTATAGCCCTTAGAGTTATCTATTATACTGCAGTCTCTGATGTTCTCTCAATTGAGTGATTGTTGAGTAATTTGCAATTTCGAAAAAACCCGGGATTTATACTAGTGTATTTGCACCAAATGTGAATTCAGTATTTGATGCGCACCAACGCCCGATCCCGCTGGTTTGCGCATGAGGCCGTCTTAAATTGACGATGGCAAACAAGACTTCGTCAATTAGCACGACATTATGCATGAAACCAGTGGAATTGGGTGTTGGTGCGCATGAACTACCCGGTTCCACAAATTTCGTGCACGACGTCGTAAAATATTTTTGGCCACTTTACCGCACCATACAGGGCTAGGGTTAACATAGTAGCTGCAATATGGAACACTCTAGTTTATAATGCTTAAGCAGACATTCAGTAGTAAGAGTAAAGGAGAAGGCGCGGACTGATTTTAAGGACCGAAAGGTCAACTGGGCCTACCGAGGCGTCTCTATAATCGTATGAGTTGAGCAGTATACAAGCAGCAACAAGTCAAATTATTCGTGCCATAGCTAGCTACTACGGGCTACCAGCGATAGATAATACTTATAAATGTATGCAGAGAGATACCATTCGAAGAAACGTACTGTCATGTGGTGTGTACAAATGGGCTAGTCGGGCACCAAAGGGAGTGCACCTACTATCAACGATGAGGCGTCCAACAGCGTAACCGTGCTGAATATGACCACCATATCAGAACGTGATGAATATGTCATTGAAGTAGATGGCGCCTTCGGTAGTTGATATTTGCGATTGATGCTACGAAAGTGGGAGAAAGCGGAAGCCGTGGCAAAGACTAACTGTCATCCGAATTTCCATGAGCTGATCAACGTCTTTCACCGCGAATCCCTCACAAGCCGCCGCGGAAGTTGCGAGCTGGGGATTGGAACAAATACAAACTAGATGATCGAGGCTGGATAGGTTCTAGGTTTAGGTGAGATTAAAGTGTCTTTCCTTTCCTTCTTCGATTTACTACATTATTAGCGATTGCACGCAGTATGAACATATCAACGGCATCGTAATATGTTTTTACCTTCTCTTGAGACTCATAAGCCGGGAAGTTTCCTAGAGCTAGTTTGCGGGAACCATTAAGAGGTCACTGCGAGCGGTATCGCCCAGTTGCGGGCTTCTGTAGTCATTTGGATACTTGTATCTTTCCTTCTCATCATAGCACGATAATCATATATGGAGTAATTCTGAGCAATGCCTACAGGGTAGAACAACAAATGTACCAAGATCACATAACCGCCCAGGAAGTCAACGGCTCGAGCGTTATGATGTAATGGAGGTCGTTGAATACTAGAGATTAGGATCACAAGGATCAGTTTGGTCGCCAGAAGGGTAGCGGCTACATTATACGTCTGCGAGTGGGGAACATCTAATTAGGGACACTTGGTCAGGGCGTTTAGTCTAAACCTTAAAATTACCCGAATGATAACTACTAAAGCAAATAAGGGGGTGATATTGCTGCTGTTACGCTGCTGCAGTACTGCCGAATTTTGAAGAATACAGCATTGTAATGAATGCCGAGTTATTACGGCATATTATCAATACTTAGTGTAAAGAATGCAGCAATTAGTAGTGAATGCGCAATTAGGAGACTTTTGTAATTAGGGCAAGTGCTGTAGTAATACAGCGTTTAGTCTGATTGCTCAATGCTTTGTTAGCGGGCATAGCAGTGGGCATGGCGGTCGGCCTGGCGGTCGGGCGTGGCGGTAGCATGGCGGTAGTACTTATTTCAAGCTAGCGGTGATACTACCATAGAAGTAAATCCTAACACTACTACCACTCGCCATTACTATCACCTCACCATCACCATCACGCTTGCCATCGCCATCGCGGTTGCCATCACCATCACGGTCGTCATCACCATCTCCGTTGCCATCACCATCATCATCACCAGCAGCGAATTTTACCACATACACATACAGATGCACGTACCAAACTCCAGAACCGAGTGAAAATAATTGCTGCAGTAAAAGTAGACCCCAGGTGTGTAAACCCCATTATCTAAAAGTTACTGTACACTTTGCTATGTATCTTATCAGATCTAATTCTTACGTTAATTAGGTAAATATATCATTTCCATTTTTGTACGGCAATGCTCTGCTAGCATTGTATATGATTCGTGCCGACGTCAGAGCCCCGAGTTACAAACTTCCCTTTAATGAGCATCATTCTTGACAAACACCCCCTCTGCCACCGACAGCGTAATGTGATCCTTTAACTCTACACTATGAACGAATTTTGACTACTGTATCGGGCTTCAGGTTGATACACTCTGTGATATGACAGAATTTTAAAGATACGCTTCAATAGATTATACGTTCAAAATAGAGAAATTTGTTTTACCACTGATACCAGCAGTGCTGGCGCTTAGTAGCATCAGGCATTTTAAACATGGTCTAAGCCAGCTGTATGTACTGTACTTGATCTACAACTACTCCACGAGGAAAATAAAAGAGCAGAGAAGCAAGTGAAAGAGCACTTGTTAACTACATTTCATATATAAATTATATCCTGGTTAGAGTAAAACTCATGGAATAAATTGAGCCCAAAGTTGGATTGGTACTGCAGCGCTGTGGGGAGCGGAGAGTGTGGCTCTGGTGGGTGCGAGGCACATGTGTGCACGCTGGCGCGCCCACGCCCCTAATAAGACGCCCTGAGCGTGTGCATGAGGTGGGGAGATTAAGGTCGGGGACCTTGGCAACAAGCGTAATTTTTTTTTAGCAAATTAGAAATAACGGATTCCTCAGTGTAATGGATAGTGCTTCGGATTCAATTTTGGCAATCCCGGTTGGACTCCTGGTAGAATCTGGGCTACAAATCCCAGAATAAACTCAAAGCGCGACATACGTACACAATCGGGATGGTCTGGGACAATATAGCCTCCCATTTGTAGAAAATATGTTGCAATCAGTAGGCATTTATTACCACTCGACGCTAACTACAACTACGGGATGAATTCATCTTGAACTCTGTAGTCATATACAGATAAGTTTTCCGCGTGCAGCCGATCAATAGTAGATTCCGTTAGAATAGAGAACCTAGCAACATTTCTACAACTTGTTGAGGAATATGTAGCCAATGGCTTGGCGGTGTTCAGGAAAGTAAAAGATATTGTTACAACCGAGGTTACACAACATCGACATTGATGCTAGCCTGCCTGGCATTCGTCCAGTGAGAACGAGAATTCCCCTCAATAAGGGTAAGAGCAAATTTGGCTTTGCTTTACAGCTTCGTGACTGTTCCTTAGCGGCCTAGTCGGTCGCCGGACTTTTCAGTTATCTGGAGGCCACCGTCCATCGGTGCTGGGCAAACCCTCAAATATCTGCAGGCCAGTGTGCATGCTCTTCAACTCTTAAACGCCTGTAATGAAAGTACATAAGTAAGGCCATCACTAGAGTTCTATCCACAGATGTAGACGTCTATATTGTTAGGCGCTATTCGCGGATCCACCTCGTCCATGGATAGAATGGCGCTTGGTGAGACTCTAGTAAGGCACACCCCATCCGTGGAATCCGCGAACAAGGTGGCAACTTTCTGCCATACGCGGCCCGGCCGCAAAATCCGAGGCCTGGCCTCAATTTGAAAGGCCGGCCGCGATTTTGGAGGCCAGGCCAGGCTTCATGCAGTATGGCGGGGCCTGGCCGCTTAGGAATACTACATAGAACCCTGACAACCCAGATATGCTTCCAGATGTATATAGCTCTAACATACTCCTAGAATTCAAAATTTGTTAGATCATCTCCCAGTGAGCATCTCTCCAAGTCTGGGTGAGTCTCTATCATTTCTGTGGCCAGAGAAAGCATACTGGCAACTGGGAAGATGCCTTCTGCTGGGTAACTCCAATCAATTCAAGTTCATTTAAGTCCATGAGTTTTGCTCTGATCACAAAGTGTTCTATACATGAACTATGCATAAACAGGCCCTCTTTCACTTCCTGGTCTCCAATTTACTATATCAATAATATTCATAGTGCAGCTGTAAAAAAATTCTCCAAAATGCTTTTGATTTACAATTTCTGACTCAATATAAGAGATATCATAAATCTAAGACTTGGAGGTGAGAGGACATAGTTATCCACATATTTTGTATAGGACACTGTGTAATCAGAGCCAAACGCATTGGAATTAAAAGGGCAGGTCAAGTGGGATCTGAGTTTAAGTGGTAGGTACTTGCCACAATCAGCCACTCAGCCACAGAATTACGACCAATCAGAATCGAAAAAGACACATGTCGTGTCCTTATATGAATAATGGTGCAGTGACCTGCAACGGTTGACGCTATTCAGACGTGGCAGTCCAGTCCAGCCAAATTACTCCTGCAAATGCAGTATGCCAAGTCATTCAACGATAAACAATGGGGGTGGTTATCAGGCGCGTGGGGGAAAACTTGGGGGCGGCGGCAAGGATCAGAGTTTGCGACATGGTGGGCGCAGCAGCCTTGAAAAAAAGCAGCGTTAGATTTTTTTAGCGTAGGAAGTACAGATCTTGCAAATTCACCTGAGCTTCTACAGGGTGCAGACTTCGCTTACGCGGTATGTATGTTCACTGGCCAGTTCCATGGTTTCACAAAGAATCAGGATAGGCATGTTGCGCGTCTGATGGTTTTGCAGATCGAACCAAAAAATGACCTGCAAAGCTGTTGAGTGTTCGACTCCGCTCGGCGCGTCTACAAATGCTACAAAGGTTCAAGCCTAATGAAGTATTTGGCTAGGTGTTCATCACATGAATACATAGACGGCAAATTGCACATGAAAATTAATTCCATAGCCAGATGCATCAGTTGCCGTTGTGTTGCTGCAAGGTTTTCCTCCCAAACGACTTCATTAATAAGGATACAACGCATCAAGACAGTTAGCAGTTACTCTACACCATCGTCGAACTCTGAGATCACTTGATGAGTTCTTTCTCGCGATGGACGGTCTATCACCGAATCACCAAGCCTCACTCGCACCATCAACTCATCCTCGGTGTGGCATGTGTACCTGCATCGTGAGCCTCACTGCTCAGGTCCGTTTGATATGCAGTTGGTGTATGAAGATATGCCTCAGGAGTGCGGCTCGTATCAGTGCAGAGAGGCTCATATCAGTGCACACCGATGAGCAAACGGAGATAGGTATGGAGACGAATATGGCTGTAAATATAGGAGACAAGTTTGTATATATACGGGCCTTCTGGCCTCGAGAATATCAGTCAATCAACAAGTCTAAACAGCATCCAAAGTAACACTCGGCGTATATGAGGGCCCAGTCATCCCCAAGTCCAACATATCCCAGCCCAGAAAGTCATAGTCCGGGATCGTCGACACTGCCGCCCGCCCGGGACGGACGTTTTGGAACGCTAGTTACATCAGGGCTACGGTTAACATAGTAGCTGCAAAAGTTATACGCTCAAGTTTAAGGTACTAAAGCAGACGTTCAGCGGTAAGAGTACGGAAGAAAGCGCAGACTGACTTTAGGAAAGAGAAGTTAACTAAGTCATCGGAACAATCTATCGAATCCAATAAGTTAAAAAGTTTACATATTTCTCTAAGTCAAATTATTCGTACCTTGGCCAGCTATAACGGGCTACCGACGGTAAATTACGTTGAGGCAAGCAAAGATACCGACTGAAGCAATACAGGTTCAGGCACAGCTAGGCTGAGAACGTAGTACATACAAACCAGTCAGTGAACCACTAAATGGAGAGTACACGTACAACCAGCGATGAGACTTCCAACAGCACAACTGTGCTGAATATGACTATTATGTTTGTCACTTACAAGTTGGATTAGTCAACGCCGATGATAGCGCCTTCGATGTTAGACACTTACGACGTGATCAATGCTACGACAGAGTACGAAAGCGAAAGCTATAGCTAGGACTGCGAGTCTCCACGAGCCGCGGCCGAGAGACTGAGATGAATGCGGTGTTGACTAGGGATTTGGCCCGGTGGCTTCCCTAGTGTTCGGTGCTGGCGGGCTCGGGCATGTGGCCGGTGGCTTGCGGCCCCCATTGGCCTCGCCTGCCCCCACCAGTCTCGCCTGCCCCCACCAGCCTCGCTTGCCCCCATCGGCCTCGCCTGCCCCCATTGGCCTCGTCTGCCCCCATGGTGAGGAGGAGGGCTCGGCACTGGTACTCGGCATTGGGCTCCGGCTTTGGCAGTCGGCATTGGGTTTTTCCTTCTCTCTCTTTCATATATAAGTCCATAGTTTTCCCTCTCTTTGGTTCGACAGACAATTCATCTTCTTCATCTTCTTCTCCATCATCTTCTCGTGTCAACAGGTTATGAGCCCGGCGCTGAGCTGAAATCGACGCCTACTATTGGTATTTGTTACTGCCTCTCCTCTGCCCCTGTTCCAGTGGATCGAGCCAACATCTCTTAGTCTTTGTTTATCATTTCTCCTCTGCCATTGTGTTGCATTGGACTGAATCGACGCCTAGTAGTAGTGCCTCTCTCGTTTTCTCAACCTCCGCCTCTCTATTGTTTCTTAACCTTTGCCCTCTTTATTGTCTCGCAATCCTGTTTCAACCTCCGCCATGTCGACCACGGCTACAAAACTCAATGAGCGCAACTATCGACAATGGGCCATAGAAGCGAAAGCCCTACTTCGTGCGCAAGGCCTCTGGAAATACGTATCTGGAGAAATGTGTGTTCCCAGGCCTCCGATTGTAGCAAACAGCGACGCCTCGACTACTCCCACAGCTCGTGACCCTCGAGATACCGATTACGACTTCCTGCCGGTGTAACGGGCGAGGTTGAAGGCAGGTGATATCTGTAACAATAATGTGGTATCGTAATCAGGGCAGAACGCTCGAAGTACGTATTGAGGAAATCAGGTCAGGAATCAGAGCAGGGTCAAAGTCGTGCTTGCTTTGCTATACAAGAGAACGAGTAAAGAGAGAAGAAAAGGAAACCCTCCAACACCAGACACCCTCTCTTTATATACATTCCGTCTGCCACCCTCGAATCATTCCCCATGCTTCGATGTACCATCCGATTATCCAACCTTGATCTTATACACCACCATTACAACTCTTATCACTACAACCACGCCACATCATCCGACGTCGCTAGTGTTAGCAACGGGTCCGGGTAACCCGCTAGCGGTCCGGGTTTGGACCGGAAAAACGGTTTCGGTTCGGTTCCGGAACCGTCCAAAAACCCGACCCGCTGCTTCTTTGCGGTCCAAACCCAGCCCTGTTCCCGTCAACACGCAGGTTTTGCCGGGTTTGGCTAGACCCGTCGGGTCCAATCTCCGGTTGTGCGTTTCGGGTTATTATATTTATGATCGCTTTCAGATATCGTACTGTTAATTGCAAAATATTGACTCTGGTACTGCAATGTCAGTTTCTGATGTATTGACAACCTTTATACAGCAAACGAGTAGAGAGACGCTCCCTGCCCCATCCTGAAAATGAGCGTCAATGGAGCGTCAACAATTGATGGTCTTGCATCTTGGGTAATCTAAGTGGCGCTTGATCGCACGTATCCATAAACAAGTGATTAGCTGGCTTTATGAGCAAATCAGCAAGTGATATTCCCGCAATAACCTCCTGAACAGAAACAACTTACTTCATTTACAAAGGTGTAACTAAGTGTTCACAAGCGTTTTAGACTACCAAAACGGCCAAAACTGACTATATGGACTTTAACAGCCAGAGCACGCTTCAATAAACCATTATCTAAGGCCCAAGATCGTCGTCACTCCATCGACGCACATTCTCATGATGGGGCAGGGAGCTTGACTCTTTCTTTTTTGCCTATAAACGATGGCAACACTTACATTATGTATAATCACTACCAAATCGCGTTTTTATTACCCGACTTACAGGAACAAAAATTGTTGAAGCTCTGTTGACGCTCATTTTCAAGATGGGACATGGAGCATCTCGCTTTCTTTTTGTGTATAAATGTTGTCAATACTGTTATTATGTATAACCACTACAAAATTACTTCATCATTACCAGACTAATAAGACCTAAAATCTTTGACGCTCTGTTGACGCTCATTTTCAAAATCGGGCAGGGAGCGCGTTGCTATTTTTCTGGCCTATAAAGGATGGCAAAACTTCCATTATGGATAATCACTACCGAATCGTGTGTTTATTACCCGACTTACAGGCCCAAAAATCATTGACGTTCCGGTGACGCTCATTTTCAAGATGTGGCAGGGAGCGTGGTGCTTTCTATTTTGCCTATAAAGGGTGGCAACACTTCCATTATGTGTATTCACTACCAAATCACGTTTTTGTTACCCGACTTACAGGACATAAAATCATTGACGCTCCGTTGACACTCATTTTGCCACTGGCGTAATAGCAATATGGAACAATTCACTTTGGTATAGTATATCAATGATGGTCTTGTGGCAGCTGTTCTGTGCTGTTCATGTACATTCTCCTTTCTAACTACATTGTTCTTTAATGATGCATATAAATATACCTGTAACGGCGGCACGTGACCCCGGGCCGGGTAACGGCCATTCTATATAGTCAGCTCGCCACGAGACTTAGATCTCTAGCGATAATCTTACCTATACACCTATATTTACTATCACT